>Ga0172379_10003690_pt1 | contig 23928 bp, 17 predicted proteins | sample GrowelOW334metaG_FD_119756 | JGI IMG/M metagenome (GOLD analysis project Ga0172379, IMG submission 119756) | Groundwater microbial communities from an aquifer near a municipal landfill in Southern Ontario, Canada - Groundwater well OW334 metaG | ecosystem: Environmental > Aquatic > Deep...
CCCCGGCGCTCGGCGATGTCAAAGCCAAGATCGTTGACACGCAGTTGGCGGCGGCAGGCAAGATCGAACTCACAGAAGCCAACATCATCGTCTCCGGCGGCCGCGGAATGAAGGGCCCGGAGAATTACAAACTGATCGAAGACATGGCAGCCGTTCTCGGCGCAGCCGTCGGCGCTTCCCGCGCCGCGGTCGACGCCGGCTGGCGCCCCCACGGCGATCAGGTCGGCCAGACCGGAAAAACGGTCAACCCGTCACTCTATATCGCCGCCGGAATTTCCGGAGCCATTCAGCATCTCGCCGGAATGAGCTCTTCCAAGTGCATCGTCGCCATCAACAAAGATCCCGAAGCCCCCATCTTCAAAGTTGCGGACTACGGAATCGTCGGCGACCTGTTCACAGTAGCTCCGATCATGACCGAGGAATTCAAAAAGCTTCTTGCGTAAGCAACACTTGTTCTTTAAGTGACAACTAATACCGGGTCTGCAGCAATGCCGCAAAGTAGCGGGTACACCGCGGCATGAAGTGAGGGCCGAAGGAGAGCAACAGGGAGCGGGTTTTTCCTCACGGAACGCCCGCTCCCTTTCTCACCTCCGGCAGGCCGGACTATGAACCCGGAAAAACCCGTAAAGGTAGGTTTCCCCACATGAATCACGAAATCATACTTACGCCTTCCGCAAATCCGATCCTAAAAGGCATTTTTATCCTTTTATTCATTTGCGCGATCGGAATTTTCTCCCGCAGAGCGCTCTTTCTTTACAAATGCATCACGCTCGGCGTAAAGGACCCGAAGCTTCGAATCAACGACATCTTCAAGCGAGTCATGAGCGTAGTCATTTTTGTCTTCGGACAAAAGCGCGTCATCATGTTCCTCGGCGGCCTCGGACACTTCATCATCTTCTGGGCGTTCCTGATGATCGGCTTCGCCACCACGGAATTATGGACAAACGCCATCTTCCCGTCGGTTTCGTTCTGGAAGATCATTCCCGGCTTCCAATTCGTCGGCCTCGTCGTAGACATCATCAGCTTGCTCTGCCTAATCGCGATCGCCATCTCCATCATCCGGCGAATCTTCATCAAGCCGGTTCGCTTGGAAGGTCCGAAGGCGGGCAAGATCGACGCATTCATCATCCTCTCGCTGATCTCTGTCCTGATCATCACCTACTACATCATGGGCGGCGTCAGAATCAATGCGGGCGAAATCCCCGCACAGTGGGCGCCGATATCGAATCTCTTCGCGGGCCTCGTTCCCAGCCTCGAGACATCGAAAAGCTCGGCAATGGCAGTGTTCGCCGTCTGTTGGTGGATTCACGTCCTCGATCTGTTTGTCTTCATGTCCTACATTCCGCATTCAAAGCACCTTCACCTGATCGGCTCCATCCCGAACATCTTCATGCGCGATTTCGGCCCCACAGGCGCCATCAACAAGATGAACCTCGAAGACGAGAACCTCGAAACTTTCGGCGTCAACGCCATCGAACAGTTCACTTGGAAGCAACTCTTCGACGGTTACGCATGCACCGAATGCGGCAGATGTCAGGAACAGTGCCCCGCCTACAACACTGAGAAACCGCTCACGCCCAAAGGCCTCGTGCACGAATTGAAGGAACACCTGTTCGAGCGCGGCGCGGTTCTTCTTAAGGAAGGCAAGATCACCGAGGAAAACCTCGAAGTTCTTAAAGAAAAATACGAAGTTCTCAAGAAAAATCTTATCGGCGACGTGTTCAGCGAAGACGTCATCTGGGCGTGCACCACATGTCAGGCCTGCCAGACAACCTGCCCGGTCTGGATCGAACACGTGCAACTCATCATGGATATGCGCCGATACCTCGTGCTCACTGAGTCGAAAATGGGCCCGGAAGTCCAGCTTACCCTGAAGAACATGGAAAAGAACTCGAACCCGTGGGGCATCGGACAGCACAAGCGCGCCGAATGGGCCGCCGGACTCGAAGTTCCCACGTTCGCAGAGAAACCGGACGCCGAATACCTTCTTTACCTCGGCTGCTCCGCTTCGCTCGACGAGGAAAACAAGATCATCGCTCAGGACACCGTCAAGATCCTCAAAGCCGGCGGCGTCAGCTTCGCCATCCTCGGCGAAGAGGAAATGTGCTGCGGCGAAACCGCGCGGCGCATCGGCAACGAATACCTCTCAGCCGCCATGATGGAAGGCAACGTCGAGATATTCAAAGCCTACAACATCAAGAAAATCATCTCCCCCTGCCCCCACTGCTTCAATACTCTTAAAAACGAGTATTCACAGTATGGCGGCGACTACGAAGTCTATCATCACAGCGAGATCATCATGAAGCTTCTAAACGAAGGCAAACTGAAGCTTACAAAGAAAGTGGACATCGGCAAAACCACCGTTCACGACTCATGCTACCTCGGCCGCTACAACAACATCTACGAGCAGCCGCGCAACATCGTCACGTCGACGACAGGCAACTCGCCGCTCGAGATGGCGAAGAACCACAAGCTCAGCTTCTGCTGCGGAGCGGGCGGCGGCAGAATGTGGATGGAAGAAGACCTCGGCAAGCGCATCAACGAAGTCCGCGCGAAAATGGCGGTCGACGCCGGCGCGACATCCGTTTGCACCGCTTGCCCGTACTGCCGCACAATGTTCAGCGACGCCTTCAAAAACCTCGAAAAAGAGGACATGAAGGTTTACGACATCAGCCAGCTCGTCGCCGACGCGCTCTGATAGTCCGCTGAAATTCAACGACTAAACAAAAAGCCCCGGCGGCCTTAAGCCTTCGGGGCTTTTTTTATGATATATTAGGAGCGCGGGCATCCTGCCCGCTTATATGCTGCCTGCCAACAAAGCGACATCATGATTTCGCAGTCCGAATTATTGCCCTACAGCGCTTTTACCCTCTTGAGGAGCCACGAATAGACCGACGGCAGGCAGCGCGCGACGTATACCGGGTACTTTTTGCCGAAGCTTCCCAGCAGAACCTCTTCCCTGCCCTCCAAAATCGCTTTTACGATACTTTCCGCGACATACTTAGGAGACATGCCCGCCTCAATGTGCTTGTCCGTCTTGCCGTATTTCCCGCCGTCGCCCATCAGCGAACTGTATCCTATCTTCGTGCTGACCCCCGCCGGGCAGATGAGCGTCACCTTTATCCCGTCGCGCCAGACTTCCGCCCGCAGCGATTCAAAAAAACCCTGAAGCGCATGCTTCGCAGCGCAGTATACCGCCCGCGTGGGAATTCCCAACAGCCCCGCCAGGCTGCTCGTGACGACTATGTGACCCGACTTTTTCTCTATCATCGAGCCGATAACCGCATGCGTCAGCGCCGCGTGGCCAGTAAAATCCACATCCATCACCTTTCTTAACACCGCGTTGCTCGTATCCTTAACCTCTGACCTATGGCTTATACCGCCGTTGTTGATGAGAATGTCCACCTTCCCGAATCGCTCAAGAACACTCTTCATTTTGGCGTCAAACGTGTCGATTTCAGTCAGATCAAGCGGAAGCGCCATGACATCCGCGCCGGACCCGCATTTTTCCTTCACTCTGAGCAGTTCGGCGTCCTCGTTCGATGAAATGACGACTTTCGCGCCTTCCGCCACGAAACAGTAAGCGAGTTCCTCGCCGATCCCCGATGATGCGCCTGTTATCCATACGACTTTCCCTGAAAATCTTTCTTTCGGATTCATTTTATCAATTGCCCTCCGGCGTTTGTTCTATAGATTGATTAATCATTGTATTGTACCAGAGACCTTGAAAAGACGTAACGGAAGCGATGAAAAACTTTAAGTCGCATTATGTTACGCTTTTGTAAACTGAGACATTACAAAGCGGTGTCGAGACCACCGCAATCCAAGGACGCTTGAAATGCAAGCGTCTACATTGAATACAAAATTAACTTCAACCCTTTAGCTCCATCTATCTACTAAAGCTTTACACCCCCTTACAAAAGGATATTGTGAATTTAAGGCGCAAAGCGGCCAATCTTCATTCCCAATGCGAATCGATGGCGTTAGAACGAATCGCCGGGCATATACTTAACTATATTTATTCGTGTCGTGCAAACTTCACTCTACTTAATAAATTAATTTAGTCCGTATTGAAACTTTTCATCAAATATCGTCTTTTCAAACCGGCCGTTTTCCTGTCGTATCGCTCACAAAGTATCATTGCGAATCAATATGTAGTGGGCAAAAAATATATTGCACAAAATGTTGGGATACCGGTTGACATGGTTTCAACTACGGCATAAAATCAGATACTCGATCATGAAATAGACCTGCGTATAGGCAATATTGTGGTCGATGCGTCAATTTAAGGCTTTATTTCGGAGGCAGTTTCTCTAAAAATTTGTAGAAGCAGTTTTGCAGGCAAGCGTAGAAAGACCCGGCGTCAGGAATTTTCGAGAATCTCGAAAGCATCTTAATTCCCATCCGGCGGGCCCCAAACATAAAGCATCAAGCCTGAAAATTCGAACTGAACCGGCGGCCCTCAAACCGTCGAACGGTTCTTCGGCGCGCGAGCTTTTATTTCGCCTTTTTTAGCGCCGGAAATATTATTAAGCGGCTTATGAGACACCGAACCGCTGAATTCATCATTCCGAGGATAGGTTAATGACATCTAAGATTATCAATCTGATTCGCAAGCGGGACGGCAGGCTTCAGGAATTTCAGACAGAACGCATCACGGACGCGATTTACAAGGCTTTCGAAGCGGTTGGACGCCCTGAACGCGAGCGGGCGGAAGAAGTCGCGCGCCGCGTGTGCGCCACTCTCGCTATCTTTTATAAAGGCGACCGCATCCCGGCGGTTGAAGAAGTCCAGGACCTCGTCGAAGAAAAACTCGTCGAGATGGGCTATGCGGAAATCGCAAAAGCATACATCCTTTACCGCGATCAGCACGCAAAGTTCCGCGAAGCCGGCGCGCTCCTCAAGGACATCATCGAAATAGTTGATAAATACGTCGACAAGAACGACTGGCGCATCAATGAAAACAGCAACATGGATTACTCGCTTCAGGGCCTGAACAACTACATCGCCACCTCTGTCGTTTCGAAATACTGGCTATCGAAAATTTACCCGCAGCGGGTGCGCGAAGCGCACGAAGCCGGCATGTTCCACGTGCACGACCTCGGCCTGCTAAGCGTCTATTGCTGCGGCTGGGACCTTCAGCAGCTCTTAATAAAAGGGTTCCAAGGCGCTTTCGGCAAGGTCGCCAGCTCGCCGCCCAAGCATTTCCGCAGCGCGCTCGGACAGATCGTCAATTTCTTCTATACTATGCAGGGCGAATCCGCAGGCGCTCAGGCATTTTCCAACTTCGACACTCTGATGGCTCCTTTCATCCGCTATGACGGACTCACTTTCGACGAAGTGAAACAGGCGATGCAGGGCTTCATTTTCAACCTTAACATTCCGACACGCGTCGGGTTCCAGACGCCGTTCACAAACCTGACGATGGACCTTCAGCCCTGCCCGACTCTGGCCGACCAGCGCGTTATCGTCGGCGGAATCCCTCTCGAAGAAACCTACTCCGAGTTCCAACCGGAAATGGACCTGATCAACCGCGCTTTCGCCGAAGTCATGATGGAAGGCGACGCTTTCGGACGCATATTCACATTCCCGATTCCAACCTACAACCTCACGCGCGATTTCGACTGGGACAACCCTAAACTCGACTCTCTCTGGCAGATGACCTCGAAGTTCGGCATCCCCTACTTCGCCAACTTCATCAACAGCGACATGCAGCCGGAAGATGCGCGCAGCATGTGCTGCCGCCTCCGGCTCGACAAGCGCGAGTTGCTAAAGCGCGGCGGCGGCCTGTTCGGCGCGAACCCGCTCACAGGCAGCATCGGCGTCGTCACAATCAACCTGCCGCGCGCCGGCTATATCTCCAACAGCGACGAGGAATTTTTCGCAAATCTCGATAACCTGCTCGACCTCGCCCGCCTCAGCCTCGACATCAAACGCAAGCGGCTCGAACAATTCACCGAACAGTCGCTATATCCCTATTCGAGATTCTATCTCGCAGAGGTCAAGGAACGCGCCGGACATTACTGGGCCTATCATTTCTCGACGATCGGCCTCATCGGCATGCACGAATGCTGCATGAACTACCTCGGCGTCGGCATCGAAACAGCCGAAGGCCTCAAATTCGCAGGCCGCGTTCTCGACCACATGCGCGCCCGCGTTTCCTCCTATCAGGAAGAAAGCAAGGAAGGCATACTTTATAATCTCGAAGCCACGCCCGGCGAAGGCACTTCCTACCGCCTCGCGCGCCTCGACCGCGAGAAGTTCAACGACATCATCACCTCCGGCGACGACGGCGAACCCTACTACACAAACTCGTCGCAACTCCCCGTCGGCGCCACCGACGACATTTTCGAAGCCCTCGAGCATCAGGACTCGCTTCAGGCCAAGTACACCGGCGGCACCGTCCTGCACGGCTTCATAGGCGAACGCATCGAAGACATCGAACTGTGCAAAAAAATCGTGCGCAACATCGCCAACCGCTTTAAACTGCCTTATTTCACAATCACGCCGACTTTCACAATCTGTCCCGTGCACGGCTATATTTCCGGCGAACATTTCGACTGCCCGTACGAAGACAATATCGGACACGACCCGCACTCGGATTCCGCTATACCCCAGCCCGCGGCAGCCGGCGCCAATCCGTGTAAGGCCCGCACCGAAGTCTATTCACGCATCGTCGGCTATTTCAGGCCGGTGCAGCAGTGGAACCTCGGCAAGCAGCAGGAGTTCCACACGCGACGCACTTATATGATCGATCCCGCCATCATCGTTTCCGACCCGGAGAAGTTCAGAGCCGGCGCAGAACAGGAAACTCAGGCGGCCGCCAACACAACTGCTTAAGGAAGTGATTAATTATGGATCATTGCCCGATTAAACAGTTCCGCGGCACGACCCTCATTGACTACCCCGGAAAGGTCGCCTCTATCATCTTCACCGGCGGCTGCAACTTCCGCTGCCGTTACTGCCACAACCGCGCGCTCCTCGATTCGGAGGCGCTCGAAAACCTCGACACCGAGAAGGTTCTCCGCTCGCTCGCCAACCGGCGCGGTTTCATCGAGGGCGTTGTCATCACCGGCGGCGAACCCACCATTCACCACGGCATAATCGAACTTATCTCACGCATCAAACGCCTCGGACTCGCCGTCAAACTCGACACCAACGGAACTCACCCGGAAATACTTGAGTGGCTGATCGAGGAAAAACTGATCGACTACATCGCGATGGATTATAAAGCGCCGCTTCACCGCTACGAAATTGTCACAGACGCGCCCGGACTCGAAGACCGCGTTCGCGCCTCCGCGAGTCTGATCATCAAAACCGCGGAACGCTATGAATTCAGAACCACTATTCACCCAATGCTGCACACCGCCGACGACATAGACAATATCGCGATCGAACTAAAAGGCGCCACCGCCTATTACCTGCAGCAGTATTACCCGTTCGACTCGATAGACAAAACGCTGCTCGAAGCCGTCCCCTACCCGCCCGAATTCTTCCACGCCGCCATCGCGCGCAATAAACATCACTTCAGCGTTATCGCCGTCCGCAACCTGCTCGAGCCCTCAAAAACCTACCTGCCGCCCACAACTCCCGAGTCCGTCTATGCGGCCGATATCCTCCCGGAAACCCTCCGCGTGGACTATAAGGCGTTTTAAACGGATTTTTTCACCCTCGTTTGTCATTCCTCACCCTCGTTTGTCATTCCTCACCCTCGTTTGTCATTCCTCACCCTCGTTTGTCATTCCGAGCAAAGCGAGGAATCTCAAATATACTTTTTAACAGAAGACGCCTTTGCGCGCGGAGCGTTTGGCGTGCGGTGACTCGTTACCACGCATTCTCGCTACAATGCAGACAAGAATGTCCTGCTGGCCGCTTCGCGTCCACAAAATCACAACCCCCAAACCCCTTTATACGGGGGAGTAAAAACCAATGGAATAATACAATATTTATCAGCAACCTATTACCTGATTGTGCTTAAAATCTCTTGCATACTTTGTGCTTACGGAACGATATTATTTAAAACTCCACCTTATAAAAGGGGGACACAGGGGGGTGTGATTTCCTAAGAAACGCCTCGCCTCAATCCCCTTGGTAGAGGACGGGAAAGCCTTCCCAGAAGTCGGGCAGTTCGGGATATTTTGTTTTGTACCAAGAGCCGCTCTTGCCGACGTATCTGACGCGGTGGTAGGCGGCGATGTCTTCGAGCGGGTTGCCGTCGATTACGACGAGATCGGCTTTTCTGCCGGGCGCCGCCGCTCCGAGGTCGAAACGGCCCACGAAGTTCGCGGCTTCTATAGTCGCCGAGCGGACCGCCTGAAGCGGGGTCATTCCGATGTTGACGAGTCGCAACAGCTCGTCGGCGAGTTCGCCGGGGAACGCCACAGCGGCGCCGAAGTCGGTTCCGGCGAGCATCGGGACGCCGGCCGCGAACAGATTCCGCGTGTTGCGCTCCTCGGTGTCGTAACAGTAGCGGTTCGCGCGCGTATAGCCAAACGAACCGTCGTAGCTCTCGCCGCTGAACGACGTCCACGTTTCGCAAACCCAGGTCAGGTGCGCGAGCGCCTGCGGCTCGAAGAAATCCTTCGCCCGCTCGCTCTTTATAAATCCGATTTTTTCCTCGAATCGCGCCTGACTGTCGTTGATCGTCAGCGTCGGCACGATGGTAATTCCTTTTTTGACAACCGCCTGAACCTCTTCGGGCAGCATGTTCCGGTCGTAAACGCCGTGTTCGAGCGTATCTATGTCGAATTCGAGCAGATGAATCATATCCTCGGACCAGTTATGATGGACGCTGACCTTGAGTCCGTTTTCGTGCGCCGCCTTGCACAGGCCGCGCAGCACATCATCGGCGATCGCAGGCAGCGTGCGCCCGTCAACCAGTTTGCGCGAGAGACGCGTGTAACCGACCTTGATCAGGTTGGCGCCCTTCACCTTCAGATATCGAACGATCATCGCCGCTTCCAACGGCGTTGTCGGATTATACTTCGGCTGCCCTATCGCGCCCGCGGCGATTCCCGGAACCTGCTTAACCGCTTCGGGATAGCCGCCTTCGCAACTGAAAATGCCGCCGGACGCGAGAATGTCCGGCCCTGGAATCTTGCCCGACGCGATTCTGCCGCGCAGTCGATTCATTATTTTGATCGGCGAAAGCATATCGCGCACACAGACAATGCCGGCTGCGAGCGTCGCGATAGAGTTCCGGTCCATCTGCTTGAATGTCCAGAGTCCGGGAACGCCTTTTTGTTCGGTCAGATAGGGGCTGAGAATGTGGCAGTGGCAGTCTATAAGGCCCGGCGATAGCGTGAGGCCCTCGAGGTCGATCGAGCCTCCCGGAGCGCTGTCGGGCGCATTTATGTCTTTAATTATGCCTTTTTCTATGAGAACGTTGGATACCGGCCTGAGTTCAGCCTTTTCAACGTCCAGAACCCTGACATTCCTGATTAATAAACGTTCGCGCGATGCAGCAAGCCGTGTAAGCATATCAATAATCTCCGCGATGATTATAAACCATCCAGCGGGATATTCAACCCGGATTCGGCAATAGGAACCGAATCCGTTGTAATGCCCATAGTGGCGATATGCTTCGTTTTCGGCGCAACTCATCCACTCTGAAACATTACTCCAAAAACCTGAATGGCGGTTTTTGTTTCAACAACTATTTATCATGTTGTTCCAAATAATGGAAACCAGTTCATCGCCCTAAAGCATCGGCAAGCATGGAAACAATGATTCCGTGGAGTTTTGAGACAAGTTCTTTGACAATTTCGGGATTGTCGACATCCGCGGAATGCTCTGTGAAGTAGTCGGCGGGCTCGCCGAATCTGATATGGAACTGCGAGGGGAACGGGATCAGGCCGAGCAGACCGAACCAGGGGAAGATCGGCGTGATCGGAAAGTGTTTGAACCCTGCGAAATTGAGGTCGATTTTGCCGAGCGTCATGGCGGCCTCTTCGGAGCCGGTGACGATGGTGGGAATTATCGGCGCGTGATATCTGAGAGCATATTCCATGAATCCGAGAGTGAATTCGGAGACGTGGTACTTGTTGAAGATGGTATGCACGTCGCCCTCAGCGCCGGTGGGGAAAACGAGAACGAGGTTGTTGTTTTCGAAAAGCCGCCGCATGTTTTCGTCGCAGCCGATGATCTGGCCGCAGCGTGAAAGAGCGGAAGAAGCGAACGGAATGCTGGAAATGCCCTTGTTGGTGATGGTGCGGATGAAACGCGGTTTTTCCTTTTCGACGAGACCTGCGATGTAGATCATTGAGGCATCGAACGGCAGGATCGGCGCATGGTTCGCGATAATGAGGCCCGGCCCTTCGTCCGGCAGATTTTCAAGTCCCTGAGTGTCAACGCGAAAGTAATATTTATAGAAAAAAAGAAATACCGCGAGAATGTCCGAAGCCGCTTCGACGTCGGCGCCGAAAATATCGTATTCGCCCTCCTTGATGCCGGCGTCGGAGCGCAGAATGCGGTCGCGAACATAGTCGCGCGCGTTGCGGTTCAGAAAATCCTTATGCGTGAGGTCTCTATAGTCGTCCAAGCGAAACGCTCCGCCGCGCTCTGTTATTTCACAGGATCGTAGCCGAGTTCGTTTTTCGCGCGGGCGCCGTCAACGGCGAATGTGTATTTGAGATAGTTGTAATCAAATTTAACATTATTGGCCCAAAGCGACCTGCCATGGGAGTGGATCAAAAACTCGGGAAGCGGCAAAGCAGTCTTGCCGAGCTTGCGAATGACGTCTGATATCGGAGCGAAAGTTTTGCCGCGGATGTTGTAAGCGCCCTGCGCCTCCGGGTTTTTCAGCGCGATTGAGAACGCGTCGAGCACTTCATTGTCGAACATCGTCATGAACATGGGGTCGAAACCGAGCGGTGTCGGAACAATGCTGCCCTGCATGTACCTTGTGAGGATGCCGGAGCCGCCCGAGCGCCAGATCGGAACGAAGCGCAGAATGACGACGCGGCAGTTCAGCCCTCCGCCGCGCGCGAAAGTCTGGCAGATGAGATCTGCTTCAACGCGGTCGCGGATGGGCGGAATATCGCGGTTTCCGAGCAGCGGGTGGTTTTCGCGCACGATAGCCGGGTTGTCCGGGCGCGCGCCGTAAACAATCGTCGAGCTGGGATAGATAAACGTCTTGACGCCGTATTTCTCGGCGAGTTCGAGCATGTGGAAAGTGCCGTAAACGTTCGTGATCATGAGTTCATCGCTGGTTGTCTCCGGCAGGCCGGACTCGAAAGCGAGGTGGATTACGGCATCGATCTTGCCCTCTACCTTAAACAGGTCTTCGATACGTTTTTTACGCGTATCGCCGGCGCGGAACTTCATTTCGCCGTGTATATCGGATTCATGGCGCACATCAACGCCTACGATTTCGACTCCGCTAATTTCCTCGCGCAACCTCCGGGCAAGCTGTTTGCCGAAATACCCGTTCGCGCCGGTTATCATTATCTTCATGGTCGCTTCCGCCTGAGTAGCTGTTTTAAGTGAAATGATTATAACATAAAATCGGAGCCTATATAAGGGCGCCCGCCAAAAATCGATGTTATCGCCCTTTCATTAATATATTTTGTCTTAATGGCTGCGTTGCGCAAGAATAATGTTTTCCCAACGTTAATTGACGCTATTCAGTCGAATCTTTTATCGCCGCCGCAGGGAACCCAAAAACATCTGATTTTTGCATTGTCATTATGAAATGAATGTAATAAAATTATATTAATAAATCGAACGGGCAATTTTTATGCAACAAAGAAAGTGTGATCAGAGTCACGCACAGTTTTGTTGAGAATATATGACAATAAAGCGATAATTGTTTGGCGCAAAGCGTCAAACAATGGAGCGGCCCGATAACATGAGCGATTCAACAGCCGAAGAACTAAAGAAGCAACTCGAAGAGTTGCGGGCGGAACATGAACTGGCGAAAGCCGGGATTTCACGTTATGCCGAACTTAATAATAAATACCAGAAAACCAAAAGCCGCCTCGAAGCGATTCAAATAGCGCTGCCGGATATGGTTTTCGATCTTGATATCGAAGGACGTTTTTTGGCTTTTTATGCGCCACACCCGGAAAGCCTTTACGCAAAACCGGATGAATTCATAGGCAAGAAGATCGACGAAGTGATTCCCGGCGACGCCGGCGCGCTTCTCTCGGGCGGAGTGCGGAGATGCGTTGAAACCGGCGAAAAAACAACTGTCAATTATTCGCTGGCAATCGCAGGCATCGAGAACTATTTCGAGGCGGTAAACACCCCTGTATGGGATGTGAATCATAAGTTGGAAAGAGTTCTCGCCGTTGTCCGCGATATCAGCGCCAGCAAACGATATGAAGTCGCTCTGAAAAAGAGCGAGCAGGAAAAAGCGACTGTGCTTAACGCGACGTCCGAGCTTGTCATCTACCTCAATCCCGAGATGAAAATTATCTGGGCGAACAAAGCCGCGGCGGATTCGCTTGATTTGACTCCCGACCAACTTGTTGGACACTGTTGTTTCGATATTTGGTACAAAACCCCCAGTGTTTGCAACGCTTGTCCTGTTGAAAAAGCGCTTAAAACCGGTGTTCCGCAGGAATGCGAGATTGAGACGCCAGACGGAAAATCGTGGTACATACGCGGCTACCCGGCCCGGGACAAAGAAGGGAAACTGATCGGCGTCGTAGAACTGGCGCTCGATATAAGCGACCGCAAGAAATCAGAAACCGCGCTGCACATAAGCGAGGAGAAATTCAAAAACCTGACTGAAGAAATCGCGGACGGCGTTGTCGTAATCAGCGACGATCAAAAATATATCTGGCTCAACAAAGCATTCGCGAGGATGTTCGGATACACGGTTGAAGAGCTCACCGGCGCGCCGGCGGGAACGGTCATCGCTGAAAAATACGCAAAAAACTTAAAGCGCATGGCTGGCAGCATGATTTCCGATCAGCCCGGCGAAGCGACTCATTTTGAAAGTATCGGAAAAAAGAAAAACGGCGAAGAAATTATTATCGAAGCGTCCGCGAAACGAATCATTTTTGAAAATAAACCCGCTCTTCAATCCGTAATGCGGGATATCACGGAACGGAAGCGAACCGAGGAAGCGCTGATCGAGAGCGAGGCGCGCTACCGCTCGCTCGCTGAAGCGGCGCAGGACCTTATTTTCATCATCTCCCCGGATGGAATAGTTCAATACATCAACAGTTTCGGCGCTTCGCAGGTCAACCTCACTCCTGAACAGGTGATCGGCAAACCTCATTCGACCTTTTTTCCGGCGCAAACTTCTGAAAGGCAAAGAAATAATCTACAGAACGTTTTTAAAACCGGCGAACCGGTCCATGTTGAGTCCGTCACATACTTCCCGGGACGCGTCTCGTGGCTCGACACGCGCATTGTCCCCATCCGGAACAAAGCGGGAATCGTAACAGAGGCTCTCGGCATCTCGCGCGACATAACCGAGCGCAAACTTGCCGACGAGCAATTGATCAAAACGAAAAAAGAGGCTGAATTCTACCTCGACCTCATGTCGCACGACCTGACAAATTTCAATCAGACAATTCTCGGCAACCTTTCTCTTGTCGAAATGCAGGGCAGCCTCACTGAAAAACAGCAAAAATATGTCGCAGCCTGCAAAAGACAACTCTCGCGCGCCGAAAATCTCATTTCAAAAGTCAGGGCTTTCTCTCAGGTCAAACACATTGAAAAACATCATTTGAAAGACATTGACCTGAACGGCGTCGTTTGCGAAGCGATAAGAATGGTGTCTTCTCTTTATCCTAATAAAAAAATCGATGTTCATTTCGAGCCTGAAGGCATTAAACCGGCCAAAGGCACCGAGCTCTTGGATTCCGTCCTCATTAATGTTATCGAGAACGCCGTTAAGCACACGCCGGGCGACGACGTGACTCTTAATATAAATGTCGCCAACGCCATGAACGATCCCGAAACGTTCTGGGAGATCAGCGTCGCCGATAACGGACCGGGCGTTCTCGAAGAGATGAAGGAAAAGATTTTCGACAGATATTCAAAAATCGGCGCTGAAAAAGGAATGGGGCTCGGCCTATCGCTTGCGCGCGCGATCACGGAAAAATTCGGAGGCAGCATGTGGGTCGACGACCGCGTCGCCGGCGATCCTCCGGCCGGAAGCGTTTTTAAAATTGCGATACCAAAGGCATAACTTTGACAAACATGGCTAAGAAAATTTTCATCGTTGAAGACGAATATGACCTGATGGAATTTTACATCGACGCCCTTGAGATCTCCGGCTATGAAGTTGTCGGATACGCTGTAAACGGCGCCGAAGCCGTCGAGAAATTCAAGAAACTCGTTTCTCTGCCGGATGTCATCATCATGGACCACAGAATGCCGATTAAAAGCGGCATCGAAGCCACACGCGAAATTCTCGGCATCGACCCCAACGCAAAAGTCATATTTGCCAGCGCCGATAAAAGCGTCGAGTCCGAAGCCAGATCGCTCGGCATCGCTTCCTTCAAAACAAAACCCTTCAGCCTCGAAAAACTCTTAAACAATATTGAAAAAATTCCGGCTCGCTGACTGAATCATTTTATTCCTTTTTTCGATTTCTCATATTGGATTTCAGAATAACTGTTAGAATGTCGTGCATAGTTAATGACGCTCAAAGGAATGAACGCGGACAGTTACGATGGAAATAAAACACTATGACAAAAACGGAAGCTGCCTCAACTACGGCTGCGCCGGGCAGACGGGCGGCCGCTTGCTTCATTTCGCTCACGCCAACGGATTCTCATCCGGCGTCTACGAGCCGCTGATTGACAACCTCGCGCGCGACCGGCGGGTTGTCGGGATGAACATTTGCGGACAGAGCGAATGCAATATCAGCGACTGCTCCAAAGACCGAAGGCTAACGAGTTGGCACATGCTCGCGCGCGAACAATATGAATTTCTGCGAAACATGTCGGGCGGCCGCCGCATAGTCGCAGTCGGCCATTCCATAGGAGGCGCCGTCACGCTACTTAACGCCGCCGCTCATCCGGAGATGTTTGAAAAAATAATACTGCTCGATCCCGTTCTGCTCGAACCAAGCCTGATACGCCTCATTCGCTTCATGGCGCTTATGCGCCAGCAAAGACGCGCGCCGCTCGCTGTACGCGCCCGCAAACGCCGCAACAACTGGAAGAGCCGCGACGAAGCGCTCGAACATTTCCGCGACAAACCGCTCTTTGCCGGCTGGGATGAAGCGTCGCTGCGCGCATACGTCAAATACGGTTTAAAAGACAGCCCGAACGGCGGCGTCGAACTCGCCTGCTCGCCTGAAGCCGAAGCGCAAGGCTTCGAAACATACCCAACCGACATCTGGAAACAGGTCCGCCGCCTGCGAACCCCCACCCTGATGGTTAGGGGCGGCGATTCCGACACGTTAACCGTCCGCGCCCGCGATTTGTTCCTTCGCTTTCTCCCAGGCGCCGATTACATCGAACTCTCCGGCGTCGGCCACCTGTTCCCTATGCAGCAACCAGCGAATGTCGCCGCCATCATCAGAAAATACGGCGTTTGACCAAACTGACGCGCCACAACACTCCGAATTGATTGATTAATTTGGACTGCGCCATCAACCTCATCCCCTTTTCGTATCTATAACCTTTCTCTTCAGCTCCGCTGATGTTATAATTATCAGCGCAATGACAGCAGACGATTCGTACATCATGAAATTCACAAAAGCCGCCGATGAAATGGCCGCCGGCAACTTCGCTATTGATATTCCCGCCGGCGCTGACGGCGAAACAGGCAGGCTCGGCGCTTCGCTCCTCTCGCTCGCCGCTGTCCTGCAACACAAATTCGACGAGATCGCCCTCCTTTCGCAACTGACTGAAAAGGCCAACATGGGCCTCACTCTCATAGACGTCCTAAACCACATTTACGAATCGTTCCGCGCCGTCATCCCTTACGACCGCCTCGGATTCTCGCTTCTCGAAGAGGACGGAAAGATCGCTCGCGCCGTCTGGATCAGGTCCGAACAGACGGACAAAAATATAGACACAGGCTACGCCGCGCGCATGGAGGGCAGCAGCCTTCAGCAGATCGTCGACAGCGGCCGCCCGCGGTTCCTCAACGACCTCGGCGCCTACCTGCGCGATCATCCGGAGTCAGAATCAACTCGCCGCATCGTCGCCGACGGCGTCCTCTCCAGCCTCACCTGCCCTCTTTTCTCGCAGGGCAAACCGATCGGATTCATTTTCTTTTCCAGCGCCGCTCCGAACACCTACAACGAATCGCACGCCGGCTTCTTCATGCAAATCGCAAACCAAATCGCCACAATTGTCGAAAAGGGACACCTCTACCAGCGGCTCGTCGAACTGAACGAAGTCAAAAACAAATTTCTCGGAATCGCCGCTCACGATTTGCGCAGCCCGCTCGCCGCCGTCAAAGGGTTTCTCAACCTCTTCCTCGACGGCTACCTCGGCGACATGCCCGACTCGCAGTTGAACTATGTCAAAAAAATCGACGCCGCCTGCGACCGCATGTACGCGCTCGTCAACGACCTGCTCGACGTCAGCGCCATCGAAGCCGGACAACTCGACCTCAAAATCGAGCCGGTCGACCCGTCGGAATATCTCAGAGCTAACTTCGAAGCGAACAGCGTCATAGCCAATTCAAAATCCATTAAAATGAAGCTCGATATCGAACCCGGCCTGCCGCGCGTCGCTATGGACGCCAAACGCATCGATCAGGTCATCAGCAATCTGATCTCGAACGCGATAAAATTCTCATATCCGGACACGGAAATAACGCTCGGCGCCCGTCGCGCGGGCGACTTCGCGGTGTTCTACGTCGCCGATCAGGGCCAAGGCATTCCCGCGGATGAACTGCCGTTGCTGTTCAAGGAATTCGGAAAAACGAGCGTGCGGCCGACAAGCGGCGAAAAAAGCACCGGCCTCGGCCTCTCCATCGTCAAGCGAATCGCCGAAGCCCATAGCGGCTCCGTCGGCGTCACAAGCGACTTCGGCCACGGCGCAACTTTCTCGTTCAAACTGCCGCTGAGCAAGTAAAGCTATAATAAATTATTCCGATGATATTGAGAAAACCTGTCCAAATGATATGATTTCAATCAGCGAACAGCTTTAATTGATTTAACAACAGACGAAGAAACATTAAAAATTATTAACCTAAGCTTGCTTCTATTCGGTATTAGAGCCGTTTGCGACTATTTTCGCATTATCATTATGTTACATTGAAGGGGAATATAATGTTCTGCGCGAAATGCGGCAACTCTGAGATCTCAACGAAATTCTGTCCCAAATGCGGCGCCCCTGTGGCATTGCCGCATGGCAACACGCAAATCGCGCAGACAGCGCAGCCGAGGCCGGCCCCCCCCTCAACGAACTCGCTTAATTCGAAGGTTCAACCGGCTCCGATTGTTCGAAACAAATCAGTTCCGCCGCCGCCCAGGTCCGTCCCGCCGCCACCCACAGCGCCTCAGCCAAAACCGCCCGTTACGGACAAATACCTGGATGGAAGCGTATTTATGCCTGCCTCTGAGTATTCAACCGCTTCTTCAACAGGCGCAACCGACAAACCAAAGGTGAAAATTCAACCCGTATTCAAAACATACTCTCCAGGCGAGACTGGCATGTTCGGTTCGATGTACTATATGATTATCGACCCCGAAACGTTTTTCACGCGCGCCGATTTCACAAAAGAAGTCGGAACAGTTTTCATGGTTATCTTCTTCGTCAACATCGTTCGTGGAATCGGTTCGCTCATCATGAAATTTCTTTTGTTGAACAAGATGCCCCAAGGCAAGGAACTTGATGCGGTTATGCTCGGGTCTGTTTTCGCGTTTATTTATCCATTCCTCGTATCTGTGTTGGGTATGATCGTAATGACGCTGATGTACAGGGCTTTCGCCAGTTGGAAACGTATTTTCGGGATTTACGCCTTCGCCAGCGTTCCGTATCTGATCAGCTTTCTGCCCTTGTTCGGGTTGTTTAGTTTTATTTTCTTCGTATACTACGCTCGCAAAGGATTCGAGAATGTTTTCGGGCTCGATTCATTCGCTTCACTGCTTTTTGCGCTCGGTCTTCCGATCCTATTCTGGAGCGTAACCCTCTTTATATTCGGCTCCGCAATCATTCTCGGAGGCAAATAACAGAACAGAGTTTTAATTATGTTTATTCCTTACTCAAGAGACAATCCGCTCAAGCGTTTCCCGATAGTATGCGCCTTGTTGATCGCCGCCAACTTCGCTGTTTTCCTCGCCACTTTCGCAAATCGGGACGCATTAGAGAACGTAAGAATAATTTATGGCCTTAAGCCTTCAAGTTTCCATCTGTACGCTCTTTTCACCCATATGTTCCTGCACGCTGATTTCAGCCACATTTTTTTCAACATGCTCGCGCTTTGGATATTCGGTCCCAATGTTGAAGATCTTATGGGACGCGCGATGTTTTTTGCATTCTATGTTCTGTGCGGATTAGCCGCAGCCGGCGCGCACATAGCAAGTGTTTTCGGCGGCCCGGGCATGAATATTCTGAACATGGGCGCATCTGGCGCAATCCTGGGCATAATGGGCGCGTACACAGTATTGTTCCCGCTCTCTAAATTAAGGGTTTTTCCCATTTTCATCCCCGTGCACGCGCTTTGGTTTATGTTCATTTATATGTATTTTCAGGTTCGAAACCAGATGATGGCAAACGCGGCGCATGGCGGAGTGGCGTATATGGCGCACATTGGCGGCTTCGCGTTCGGAGCCGGCAGCCTCCTGTTTCTAATGTTGACGAAAATCGTGGTCGTTCCGAATTACGAACTCGTGAAAAAAGGACGTTACGCAAAGATTCCAAAAGATCAGGAGTTCATCGAGCAGATGCGCATCTGTATTGAACACAAACAGTACGCCCGCCTTGCGGACACTTACGTAAATCTGCTCGCGGATACGCCCGGGGTGGCTCTTGACGCCCCCACGCTTTTCGAACTCGGCGGCGCCATCGCGCTCGCCGCGAAACCGGACCTCGCAGTCTCAACCTACTCCAAAATCCTGCAAAGGTTTCCGGAATCCACGCAGGCTCCGCCCGCGGCTTTCGAGGTGGCATGCATCGCCATGCGCGAATATAAAGACCGCGAAGGCGCCGCCGGCTATCTTCAGTGGATTATCGCTGCCGCGCCCAATTCGCCTCTCGCAGTTCGCGCTAAGAAAATGTTGTTTGCCATAAGAAATCCGAATGTATGAAACGGACATCGTAAAAAGTTATTTTGGTGAAACCCAGGGACAGTCGCACGTTTCCTATTTGCTCTTCATCAACATAACTGAGGCGGCTTTGTGCTCGATTTCCATTCTTTTATTAGAATGCGGATTGTCCGAGAACAATTTCTCGTTTTTAAGACTTCCTACACCCCCAAAACCAACAACAGGCGGATTCATTCCCCTTATTGATGCCTTTACTTCTAAAGGCACCCGGCCGTTCGCTTGTTGAATCGTCGAAAAAGCCTTATCCATAAAATCTTTTGATTTTTTCATATCTTTTTTCATGCTCTCATTATAGCGTAAGCGGGCTGGAAAGCAAATTTAAATACCAGGGACAGTCACCGGTTTTCAATCAAGCGCGCATGTTCCGGGGTCGATGGCGGGGCCGAGATTAAACCCGCCGGCTCTGCAAACCGCTACGTAGCCGCAAGCCTGTCCGTCTTCCTGAAAAAATGATATTCCGAGTTTTTTAAGTTCTTTCGCGTTTAGATCCAAAACTACCTTCTCAAGATCGAATGCGACGCAATCCGCGCCGCATTTTCTCGCCGCGTTCCTGAAACAGTTGACCCGTCCGAGGCTTTTCATTCCAGCAAGCGCTTTATCCGAAAACTCTTTCCATATCGCAAGGTTCGTATCCGTATGCCCTATCTCGCTCAAGTAACTTAATGTTTTTTTCATTTTGACAACATTATCAAGGGAAGCTTTGAAAAGTTTCCCTTGAAATCCTTTCAAACTTTCTCACGCTCCGCGCGACTTCGCGCGCTCCGATAAATGTTTTCCTTAACTACGTTATTCTGCGGTTCCTTGTTCGATATTTTCGTTTTTTTGCCAGGCGCCGCCTACTCCATACTGCCTGTTTTTTTACTGTAATCCCGATGCATGAGGTCGATTACAAGCGTTGACCATGCGAAACTTTTCGCGCCGAGCCCCTCGCCCGTCAGCGGATTGTAATATTCGCGGATGCCTCCGGCGTCCACCATTTTGAGAGTGCGCTCCTTGACGTCCTGCGCTATGTCGTTGTATCCGTAGCGTGCCAAGCCCTCTATCATGAACCAGTTAGTGTTGATCCAGACCGTTCCGCGCCAGTAGCCTTCCGGGTCGAACATCGGGTGCGTCAGATCGGTCGTCGGCACGGGATACTTCGTCCAGAATCGTTTCGTGTCCGTGAGCTGGCCGACCATGATCTTCGCTCGCTCGTCGCTCACAAGCCCTGCCCATAGCGGCATGAACGAAAAAAGCGTCGGCACGACGGACAGTTTTTCATCTCTGCCTATTAGGTCGCCGAACATCTGTTTCTCTTCGCTCCACATCCGCTTCATGACGGCGTCCGCTGTCTTCTGCGCGCGCTGCTCGAAAGCATCAGCTTCTGCGGGTTTTCCGAGTTCGCGCGCCATCGCCGCCATCGCCTTCAGATTCGCGTAATAGTAGCAGTTCATATCGATTCCGCGCACGAGATAGGGCGACACGCGTTTCATGCCCTCGTTGTCGTACTTCGTGCCTGTGAATTTCAGCATGATGCGGCCCTTGGTGAGGTCGAAAAGTTTGCGGTGGAACCGCCTTATATGGAAGATGGAGTCCCAGCGCGGCGAGTTGTCGATGCCGCTCTCCCACGGGTGGTAGATTTCTATCAGACCGTCGTTTTTCGGTTCGCGTTTTGTTCCAAGCCATTCGTAGTAGCTGACGAGCGGGCCGTAAGCCTTTTCGAGAAACCCTTTATCGGGCGACACGGCGTGGACGCGCATCGCGGCGTCGGCGATGATCGGCGGCTGCGTTATGCCTGAAGTGTCGCGTCCCGTGTTGTGAATGATGCTGTCGAAGCGCCAGTTTTTGCCTATGTGCACCATGTTCGGAATGCGGCCGTCCTCCCACTGCCCGGAGAGCAGCGAAAGGAGTTCGCCCTTCGCGAAGTCCGGCTCGTTCCAACGCAGCGCGATCGCATGAAAACAACTGTCCCAGAGCCATTGCCAGTGGTAGGCGGTCGGCGACGGGCAGGTGAATCCGTACTTGACGCCTTGTTTAACTATCTCGCGCCTGTTTGTGTGCAGTACCGCTATCGCTTTTTTTTCGAGATCGCTCATTTTAATTCTTCATAAGGAAAACTTTGAAAAGTTTTCCTTATAATCCTTTCAAACTTTTTCACGCTTCACGCGACTTCGCGCGCTCCGCTTGTGTTTCTTTACTTCGTAATTCTGCGGTTCCTTGTTCGATATTCGATATTCAATTTATCCTTCCGCCTTTTCATGTCTACCGTCTACTGTTTGCTGTCTACTGCATTTTGCCCTGTGTTCTCGCTACTCGCTTCTCGCCGCTAAAAATTCTTTTCTTCCGATTGCCTGTGATTCTATCCGATTACCCGGAAATATCAATATTGTGACCTAATCCTCGTTGACAAATCCTCTATGGAGAACTAAATTTAATCCGAATTATTCACGCCTTCAGAATAATTCGGACCGAAATCGCAAGAGCGCTGAAGATTCAAGGCGGAAGTCTTTTTACACGATGGGAGCATACTAAAGTATGTGACCGAGTGGGAAATGCCGACAACGAAGAAGATTCAGCGCTATCGCGATCTCAACGGATGAGTAATCCGACTCAACACTTGCCGCGCGGGAAATATTATTAAGCGCCGCCATTAAAAGGAGCCGACATCATGCGCACTCTGGGAATTCACACCAATTACATAAGGATCACTTCGACCGAACCGGCGATGAAAGCCGCCGAGGAGATCACCGAACACTCATACGCTTACGAAGGCGACTGCATGGTCGTCTACATAGGCGTCGAGAAGGACGACGAGCGGGCCCCGAACATCGTAGCCGCGAAACTCGCCGCCGACACACTCAAACGCGCGGAGACTCTCAAAGCCAACAAAGTCATCATCTATCCCTACGTGCACCTGACGAACGATCCGTCGAACCCGCGCACCGCCCTCTCCGTGCTGAAGAAAACCGCCGAACTGCTCGCGGACAAGCTCGACGTTTTCCGCGCCCCTTTCGGCTGGTACAAGGGATTCGAGATCAGCGCGAAGGGACACCCGCTTTCCGAGTGGTCCGGCGTTTTCACAGCCGACGAGGCGGAAGCGAAAGAAGAGGAAAAGAAAGCCGAAAAGGCGCCCCGCGAGAAGTTCTCGCAGTTCCTCGCGCTGGACCTCGACGGCAACATCTACGAAATAACCCCTGAAATCTATTCGAAGTGCAAAATATTCGACAAGAAAGAGCCGGTCTACAAGCTGCTCAAGCGGTTCATCGGCAACGAGCTCGGACGCGGCGTCGACACCGGCAGCCAGCCGAAACACATCGAGTACATGCAGCATCAGGAACTCGTGGATTACTGCGAAGTGTCCGAAAAAGGGCATTTCAAATGGTATCCGAAAGGGCTGTTCATACAGAAGCTTATCCTCGACTACGCGGGCCGTCTCGCTCACGAATGGGGCGCGATGGAGATGAAGAACCCGATCATCATCAAGAGCGACAACAACATCGTCGGCGAGCTGATGGGCGAGTTCCACGAACGCGACTACAAAGTGGACGGCGGGCGCGGCACGTGCTATCTTCGCTACGCGTCGGACCCGCTCGGGTTCCCGTTCATGCAGAACGTGCGCTTCTCGCGCAAACAGTCGCCCCTGAAGGTTTACGAGGAAGCCACCTGCTTTCGCAACGAGCAGGAGGGCGAAGTAAGCGGCCTCAAGCGCGTGCGCAACTTCATGATGACTGACATGCACGCCGCCTGCGCCGACGTCGAGGAAGCCCGCGAAGAATATGCCCTGCTCTGCCGCAAGTTCCGCGACCTGATGAACGACATCATCGCCGGCGACCGCTGGGTGCTCGGCTGGGAAGGCACCGTCGAGTTCTTCAATGAAAACAAGGAATGGCTCATCGCGCTCTGCAAGGAGATGAAGGTTCCGTCGTTCTTCAAGCTCATGCCGCAAATGACTCATTACTACGCGCTGAAAAACGAGTTCCAGAGCATAACCGAGGACGAGAGCAACATTCAGGTCTCGACCGTTCAGTGGGACGTGAAGGACGGCGAGCGGTTCAACATCGGCTACACAGACGAGGAAGGCAAGAAACGCCCGTCGGCGGTCATCCTGCACGCGTCGTCGTTCGGCAGCATCGAGCGGACACTCTGCGCGATCCTAGAGAATATTGCGATCGACATAAAGCAGGGCCGTCCGGGGATGTTCCCGGTGTGGCTCGCTCCCACACAGGTTCGTGTCGCGCCGGTCAAGGACGAATACATCGAGTTCGGCGAGCAGCTTTGCCGCAAGTTCGCGGACGCAAACATCCGAGCCGACCTCGACGACCGCACGGACACAGTGGGCAAGAAAATCAGAAACGCCGAAAAAGAATGGATTCCATACATACTCGTGGTCGGAGAAAAGGAAGCGGCCTCGGACGAACTGATGGTGCGCCTGCGCAAGACACGCGAGCAGCAGGCTATGACGTTCGACGCGCTTGTCGCCCACATCCGCGCGGAGACAGCGGGAACGCCCTACCGCCCGCTCCCGCTTCCGATGCGCGTCTCGAAACGCCCGATCTTCTTCGGATAAAAACCGGCGGGCAATAAGCATTGTAATAACTATTCTTTCCGCAACGGTGTGAAAATGCGCCGCAACATAAAACTAATTCTGCTGACAATGTTGATTCTCCCGTGCGCGCTTGCGGCGGCGGGCGAGCCGAAAGGCGGCGACGCGTCCGCGAAGCAGAAAGACCAGTTGGTTTTTATTCGATCGACTGATA
>Ga0172379_10003691_pt1 | contig 23920 bp, 22 predicted proteins | sample GrowelOW334metaG_FD_119756 | JGI IMG/M metagenome (GOLD analysis project Ga0172379, IMG submission 119756) | Groundwater microbial communities from an aquifer near a municipal landfill in Southern Ontario, Canada - Groundwater well OW334 metaG | ecosystem: Environmental > Aquatic > Deep...
CTCCACTTTTCTTTGCTGGCCCAAAGAAAAGTGGAGAGAAAAGAAAGGGCCTTTTTTCATAGACCCGCCCAGCCTCGCCCTTGGCTGGACCGGAAAAACGGTACGGACCTTACAGGCTGCAACTGAATAGAACCAGTAAATAGTTTCGCCAACACCGTTTTTCCGGGCGGGTGAGTTCAGGTGCATGTTTTTATGAATCGCCGGCTCGAGCATTGTCAAAGAGGAATCCGGCAAATATCTTTCCCTCCACTTTCTTTGCTGGTCCAAAGAAAGTGGAGATAACAGGATAACAAAAGAACGGGCAGAGCCCGTTCTTTCTTTTTTCCTTATTCCCCAATTTGCATTCTGCTAAATCGTGCAATTTTCAAGTTTTCCCCAATCGAGAGAATCTTTGATTCGAGCAATTGGCGGATGGTCATGCTGTCATCTTTGATGAAGGCTTGATCCATGAGTACAATCTCTTGCAAATACTTGTTGATTTTTCCTTCAACGATCTTTTCAACAATTTCTGCAGGTTTATTTCCACCTTCTTCTGCAATCTGCCCACGGGCGATTTCTTTTTCTTTTTCAATAAGTTCAGCTGGTACATCTTCTTTATTGATGTAGAGCGGATTTGCCGCGGCAATGTGCATAGCAAGATCGTGGCAAAATGCAATGAACTGATCATTGCGTGCAACGAAATCGGTTTCACTTTGCACTTCTACCATCACGCCGAGCGTTCCACCTCCATGGGAATAACATTCCACCCGACCCTGCGCGGTTGCACGTTCTGCGCGTTTCGCCGCTTTTGCAGCGCCGCTTTTGCGCAAGAGATCTACAGCTTGTTCAAAATTTCCGCCGGCTTCGGTGAGGGCTTTCTTTGCCTCCATCATGCCAACGCCGGTTTGCTGACGGAGTTTTGCAACGTCTGCTGCTGTAATGTCCATATGACTTCGAGTTAACGGGTCCTATTTAGTTTTGATTTTTTCGATCTTTTCGTTAGCAAGTTTTTCTTTGATTTGATTGTCGAGTTCCTCAACCGTTGCTTTTGACGCTGCGGTCACGGCCAATTCTTCTTGGCGTGCTTTGCGTTCTGCTTCACGACGCTCAATGGCTTTCTTGGCATTGGTTTTTCCGCTGTGCACGGCTTCGGTAATAAGCTTGGTGATCATGGTAACCGATGCAATCGAATCATCGTTTGCTGGAATGACTTCATCGGCCATTTCAGGATTGACGTTCGTGTCGCAAATTCCGATCACTTTGATGCCACGAAGACGAGCTTCTTGCACCGCAGTTTTATCGTGTCGCATGTCGAGCACAAATACTGCATCTGGCAAATCTTTAAGGATGGAGATTCCACCGATCTGATTGTCCAAAAGATCAATCTTTCGATCAAACTGCAACTGCTCGAGTTTTGTGTATTTTTTAAGCTCCCCTTTTTCACGCTTATCTTTGAGGTCAAGATAGGTTTTGATTAAGCGATGAATTTCTGGGAAGTTTGTGAATGTTCCGCCAAGCCAACGGGTGTTTACAAATGGCATGCCACATTCATTGGCAAATTTTTCCACCACATCTTGCACCTGTTTTTTGGTGCCAATGAACATGATGTTTCCGCCGTTTGCAATAATGCTTTCAACGTCGGCGGTGACTTTTTCTAAACGTGCGCGCGTTTGCTCAATGTCGATTACATGAACTCCTCCGCGTGCGCCGAAAATGTATTGCTTCATTTTCGGATGCCAACGGCTGGTACGATGACCAAAATGGACGCCGGCTTTGAGCATCTCAAGGACTGATGGGATATGTGGCATATGATATTGAGAACGTTCATATTTGGATGCAGAACGAGGAAAAACCGAGGCTTTTCGCGAGACGTACAAAATGTGTACGTTGAGCAAAAACGAAGGTTTTGACAAAGTTATGCGCCAAAGATGGACGTTCTATTTCCTTTTATACTACGGTTTGAATCCACGGGGCCCAATACTGGGAGGAAACCCGAGACATCGCCCAAACCTGATTGATTAGAATTTAACAGTTGCGATTGGGGAAATTGTAGGGGAAATCCATGGATTCGTCAAGAGAAACGGGCAGACGCACGGGTCTACCCGTACGGGAATCGATTCCGTAGGGGCAGGTCTGTGACCTGCCCGAATGCGATTGTCGTATGGGTCGGGTTTCCCGACCCGTTCGCGTCCCAAACGAAAACACCCCCCTGGCCGAAACCAGAGGAGTGTAGAGAGGCCGTATCGGACTCGAGCGTCACAGCGTGACGGTCGGCCGGTGGCCAGGACAGGAGGAGCGGAGGCTAGGACTCCGGGGTGAACCGGCAGTCGTAGCCGGACTTCTCCGGGTTGTCGATGACGGTCGGGATCTTCCAGACCCCGTTCTTGGTCCAGCCGCCGGAGTACTCGCCGGTCTCGACCCAGGTGCCGTGGGAATCCTCGACCCAGCGGGTCTGACAGGCGTAGCCCTCGTACGCCTCGTAGGTGCCGTCGCCGTCCGTGCAGACACCGACGTAGTACGGGATCTCGTTGACGTTGAAGTCCGCGATGTCCACCAGGAAGCCGACGTTGGCGCGGAAGCTCTCGTCCTCGTCCACCGTGAAGCAGACGTGGGAGAAGTCACCGGAGACCTCGGTCACCACCGTGATGGAATCACCGGAGGAGATCGTGGCGTACCCGGCCCACGCATCGTAGACGTCGAGGCTCTCCGACAGCTCGTTGGAGCAGGTGCCGTACTCCTGGTACGGGTACCAGCACCACTCGTCGCCGGTGTCCTCGAACCCCTCGTCGATCGTGCCGTCGCAGTCGTCGTCGCGCCCGTTGTCGAGCTCGGTCGCGCCGGGGTAGACGGAGACGTAGTCGTCGTTGCAGTCGTCGTCGTTCTCGACCCACCCCGGGGGGCAGGTCGTGACGTTGGTGAACGTGTACGACTCGTCGGGGTTGCCGTAGTCGTCGCCGTCTTCGTCGCGGTAGCAGGTGATGGAGGTGGGCTCGTCTTCGCAGACGTTCCCCTCGTCGATCACGCCGTCGCAGTCGTTGTCGTCGCCGTCGCAGATCTCGGTCGCGCCGGGGTGGACGTCCGCGTCGTAGTCGTCGCAGTCCTCGTCGGCGTAGTAGCCGTCGTGGTCCGCGTCGGTGTGCGCGTCGTAGCACTCCGCGTCCGCGGCGTCGAACCAGCCGTCGCAGTCGTTGTCCTCGCCGTCGTGGCAGGCCTCGTCGGCCCCCGGGTGGACGTACTTGTCGTCGTCGTCGCAGTCGCCGTCGGCCACGGTCCAGCCGTCGCCGTCGTTGTCGACGTCGTCGTTGCAGATCTCGCCGTCGACGCACTCCTCGTCGATCGTCGGCCCATAGAGGCAGCCGGTGAGGGACAGGGTCGCGAACAGGGACACCAGGATGCTGATGCGGTTCATGAGGAACTCCAGGTAATGTCCCCGCAGGGACAGAGGTGATCATCAGGTCATTGCCGCCGCCCCAATGGCGGGCGGAGGCAGTCAATTGTTCTAGAACATACTGCCGTGGCGACATCTCATGGACGCCAGTTTAAGCTGGAACCATTTAATTTGAGTCGGCATCCGTGTAAGTAGGGCGTCCATGCGGACGGCACCACAGCAGTATGTTATTTTTTGAAAGTTCTTTGACTTCTTTCAAGAAGTCTTATGGCAACTCTTCTTTGAAAAGGTGCCGTAATATCTCTTGAAGGGGTGAATCCGCGGGAGGAGGATGCGTTAGTTGCATCTACTCCTCCCGGGGAACACGAGTTCGGTCGAGGGGCTAGTTGCCCCCGCCGAACTGGAACGTGGCGCTGACGCCGAGTGCGTCGGAATCGCCGCCGGCCCGGTACTCCTGGCCGTACTCGTCCTGGCACATCCACCAGTTGTGACGGAAAGCGAAGTTGCCTCCGACGACGAGCCGACCGGCAGCGTTGCCACCGGCGCCGATGTTGACGACCAGCACCGGACCGATCGCACCACCGAAGGCGTTGACCGGATTGGTGCGGAGGCCACCGTAGCTGTGGAACTGGGGACCGGCCGCGAAGCCGATCTGCACCAGACCGTTGGTCCCGCGGACCTTCCAGGCGACCGCGAGGTCGAGCCCGGCGCCCAGCGAGTACTGCGACGCGACCAGACCGTAGATCGAGACCCAGCGGTTCATGTGCTGGTTCTCGACCCCGATCATGAAGCCTCCGCGGACCCCCACAACCATCGGGTCGGGGAGGACGGGTTCGATGGGCGCGATGGCCTGGACGAAGACGCCCAGTTCCGGCCCGAGGTAGACCCGCTCGGCCTGGAGGGACTCGATGGCGTCGCGGTCGGCCTTGAGGGCTGGAGCCACAACGGTCTCGCCCCAGTTCATGAGGTCTCCGACGTCATCCTCGACCTCGGCCACACGGGCCTCGGTCTTGTCCGCACGGTCGTCGAGGGTCTGGACGTCGGTCTCGAGCTGGGTGACGCGGATCGACAGCGCGCCGAGATCGCTCTCGAGCGCGTCGATGTCCAGGGTCATGCTCTGGAACCTGGGGCCCATCTCGTCGAGTCCGGACTTCAGCTCCGCGATCTGGGCCTCGACGGCCTTGATCTGGGACTGGGTGACCGACCCGGCGGGCCGAGCCTTCAGCTTGGCCACCTCCACCTGGAGGTTGGTCAGGATGCGGAACGCCGCCTGCGCGACGGGCTCCCGTTCGGGGGCCGTGGCGGTGCAGGTGGTCGTCGTGGTCGTCGTCGTGGAGCACGGGGCTCCGATGGCGGACCAGGAAAGGAACAGGGCGATGAGAATGAAGAGGGTCTTCATGGGACCCCTCCTTTGGTCTCGTTGTTTATCGCTTCCCCCGCAACCGCGGGGTTGCGTGGGGGACAGGTGGGGCTTTTCAGCCTTTTATGACCCGGCGTCGACAGCTTCCCAGGAGGGTGGGTTGCCGGACACCAGATCAGAAAAGGCTGAAAGCTTGGTTTAAAGGGCAATGCCCAATTTTTTTGGACCCATAACTATATCAAAAAATAGGGGTTTTGTCAAGGGGTTATGGGCGTTTTGGGGCTTAAATAGGCTATTTAAGCCGGTTTCTGAAAAATAGGTTTTTGGGGCCTGTCGGCCCCTTTTCTTGTTATCTCCACTTTCTTTGGACCAGCAAAGAAAGTGGAGGGAAAGAAACTGGCTGCCGGGTCTGCGCTTGTCAAAGAGGCATATTGTCACATCCGTCGTCGGCCAGGGCACGGCCAGTCTCCGGCAACTGGTTTTTGGATGTGCCGGAGGTGGCCGTGCAATTCCTGTCCGAGCGCCGGATTCCTCTTTGACAATGCTCGAGCCGGCGATTCATAAAAAACAAGCTATCGAATAAAGCCCGACCGGAAAAACATACCTGCCCTGGGTGGCTTGGTTCGTCAGATGTTTTTCCGGTCGGGCTGTGTTCGGTGGCGCCGTAAGGGCAGGTCTGTGACCTGCCCGCAAAACGAAAACCCCCTTGAAAGGCCCGGCGGGCGCGAATCGCGACGAGGAGGAGGCGTCACGACCGTTCCACCGAGCCCTTCAAAAGGGCTTATGCACCAAACCTAACAAAGGATTTTTTCGCTGTCAAGAAATTGATGCGCAATCAAAAATCCTCGTGGATAAAGCGATGGCGGAGATTCTGTTGTTCCGAACGGATAAAAATAAATCCCATAGCAGCAAAGAGTCCGTACAACATCCCAAGAAATCCATTTAAGAAAATATTTGGTCTGCTAGGAATTGAACCAATGATTGTTTCGCTCGTCACCTCGTATTGCACATCACGCATTTCTGTATATCGCCACGATGCATTTGAAAAAATCGACGCAAGGGATTCCACAATCAATTTCGCTTGCGCCGTGTCAGCATGCAATGCACGAATTGCAAGCGTATGCGTATTTGGAATCAAATGCACATCAACCGCGCGATTCCACGCATCAAAATCCAATCGTGTTTTGTCGATATCGGAATTGCTCGCAATCACTGCATCATAAAAATCCTGCGTTGTAATCGCATTTGAAAAATCCGTCGCAATCCCCTGCACCATTTCTGCTTGCGAGAAAACGTCTTGATCGCTATTCAAAAATGTCACATCCAGTTTCAAACTCGCCGGATATTCAAGCGGTCGCAAAAACGAAATCCCAACGCTCAAAAAACCTCCCACCGCAAGAAAGACAAATATCAAAAACCAATGCGTTTTTAACGTGCCAATTCCCCATCCATTTGTCATAAAATCTAGAAAAGCTCGGCGTCGCTCCCAAATACCACATCGATTTTTTGCGAAGCGCCCTCGCGCCACACTTCGAGCGTAGCTGTATCGCCCGATTTATACCCGGCCAAAATATCGGCCATGCTTGCGATTTCATCAACCGTGGTGCCACCAATCGATAGCACAATATCGTTCACTTGCAATCCTGCAAGAGACGCTGGCGAACCGGCAACAATTGCCGTCACAAGCGCACCGGTTTTTTCAAAAAACGAGGCATCGGCATTCAGCATCCCCGGAATATGCACAACCGTTGCGCCAAGCGAGGCATGCGAAACCTTCCCGCTTGAAAGCACGGATTCAATGCCAGGATAGGCTTGCGTGAGTGAAAGTCCTTCAGTGCCACTCGCAAATCCAACCATATCGCCCGAGGAATTAAAGAGAGGCGCGTTTTGATTCAAGCTCGGCAAAACCCAACCCGACACAAATTGTGAATCTGGAAGCGTTACTTTTGCTTGCGTCATTTGCGTGCCTGCCAAATTGGTTGGAACAAGCACCTGTGGGCCTGTGAGCGCAAAAAGCATGGAACCTGCATGCACATTTTTTGCTTCGCCAAATGCAACTGGGGTGAGATTTTCCGCAGTCACTTTTGCCATGGCAAGCGATGTGCGATTGTCGTACACGATTTCTGTGATGGGATAGCGCGATTCCTCAATCCAAATTTCTGCTTGCGTGAGTGGATTGTAATAATCTGAAAATGCATCGCTGTGGCAGGCAATCCATCCATCGGTTGTAACGATCACACAAACGCCAGAATAATCCCCCATAGATTTGAGACCGCTCACGGTTGAAGCGTCGACGGTTTTTGCATGCACAAACGCAGCGATCTTTTTTACATGCTCACGCACTGTGGAAGCACTTTCTTCAAATGTGCCGGGAACCACCTGGGGCTTCACTTGCGAAATCGCTGTAAGTTCTTGCTCTTCCAAAAGCGATTGGTAATAGCGATCAAGCGATTGGTTGGCCAGCACCGCGGTGATGAGTCCGGAAGCTGAGCCGGCAATGACGGCAAAAATAAACGCCGTGAATGCGACCTGCCAGAAGAATTCTTTTTTCTTGTGTTCAAACATATGCGAGATTTAGATCCAACGTGCGGTTAAAAAGATCACGAGCAAAAAAACCGTGCTGATGGCAAGATAGCGAACAAGAACCGTTTTCGTGAGTTTCTCGAGCACGTGCGCGCGCGAGAGTCCAAAAAATAAATACAGCACAACCGTAAGCGCTGCAGCATTCGTGAGAAAACTCGTCGGTAACATTCCGAAAACCAAATAGAATTCGGAAAGCATAATTGCGCCGGCCACGGCGTAGAGCGTGCTTGTTTGCGGATCAACCTTGCTCACCCAAAACACCCCAATGGTTGCAAATAGCACGATCCAAAAAATCGCAATCACCGGCACCCAAATGGGAAGCGACAAGAAAAGTTGGGCCCCATAGGCCGTGCTTGCAAACAAGAAACACCCAAGGAGATATAAAATCACGGAAAGATATTCGAGTGAATACGCTTGGTATGCGCGTGGTAAATGATAGAACGTAAAAAGATTTTCCGTATAAAGCCACGCTGCAACCATGGTGATGGCCCCAAGAATGACTTTGACCGCAAACAGTTCCAAGAAGAGAAAAAGTGTGAAGGATGAAAATAAAACGAATAACGGAACGCTAATAAAAATCCAGAAAGAAAATGACCGCAATTCCCATTTGAGAAGTCGCGCGAGCAAAAGCCAGGCAAGCACAAATACCCCAGCCATCACAAACGGCACATAGAATCGATGCGTCACTGCATCGGTTGTGAACGGATCGAAAATCAAATAAAAATACCCCGCTCCAATCAGCGCTGTAAGAAGAAACGACGTGATGCGATGGAAAATCATGGGGCTACGGTAGGATAATTTCCTCGGTTAGCCAAGGGTAATTGGTTTTGAGCTCGGCAATGGCCGCGGTTCCCTCGTCGACTTCGCCTGCGCGTAAATGCTCGAGCGCTTGCACGAGCGCAAAGTGAAAGGCGCGATATTCGCCAGGAACGCGCATACTAAGAAGAATTCCGTACATTTCATCGGCACTCCACAAATCAAGCATCCCCACCATATCACGCACCTGTGTTTCGTACGCACTTGCGGTTGGGGCTGTGGAGGTTTGCACTGCATTCACTGGAGCATCTTCTGCAGAACTCCCCCGCCAATCCATACCCCAGGCGCCAAAAACCACAATCCCTCCGATGACAAGGCCGATGCCTAAAAATGGAATCCAGGTTCTAAGATGTTGTTCGTGCATATGATCGTTTTTTTGATTTCATATTTCGCCACTCCTCCAAGGATACCCCAATCACCAGCGCGGTTGGAATTGCCAAGAGCGCGCAGATCACCCCTCCTAGTTCATACCCAACAAGTAAGGACCCAATGGTGATGACTGGATTCACTCCAATGACGCGCTGCATGATATTTGGCGTAAGCACATCCCCTTCAATTTGTTCCATGACAAAATATAAAATCGCCACGCATACCGCCATCACCGGGGAAACCGTGAGTGCCAAGAGAATAGCGGGAACTGCCGCAATGATTGGCCCTAAGAACGGAATGACTTCCAATAACCCCGTCAGAATCGCGAGCAAGAGCGCATATGGCACGCCAAGAATAGAGAGCGCAACGTAGGTGACGGTGAACATGGTCACCATGATGATGAGTTGTCCGCGAAGCCAAAGACCGATTTTTTCCCGCACAACTGGAATGAGCTCGAATAAAAAGCTTCGGGATGATGGGGATAAAAATGCACCCAATTTCTGTTTCAACGAATTTCCATCAATCACCAAATAAAATGCAAGGATTAAAATAAGGAGCCCAGTGACAATCCCGCCAAACGCACTGGTGATACCCGTTACAATTTGCGGGAGCGATTCTTTTAATCCCGAGCGCTGAATCGATAAAATCATTTCATCAAGATCCTGATCAAACCACGAGCCAGAGACCATGGAACGAATGAGCGGATCATTGCCAAAAAATCCATTGATAATGGTTGGATAATTCGCAAGCGCCATTTGAATCTGATCAATAAGCGTTGGCAAGATCGTTACCACAACTCCACCTAGCACAATCGCCGCGCCGATATACAAGAGCCCCACCGACACGCCTTTTGGCAAATGAAAGCGCGCGCCCCAATTTGAAAACGGATGAATGAGCGCTGCCAAATAGACCACGCATAAAAAAACCGGAATCAAACTCCGCAAATAGAACACAAGTCCAATGAGCCCCGCAATCACGAAGAATGTAAAAATCGATCCAGGGGTAATGGAAATGCTGAATTTGCGCGCCGAAGTGGCGGCCTCCTTTTTGAGAGCCATACTGCATGGTATTATAGCACAAGCTTTTTATGCCCACACTCGCTGTGAACAAACGCGCGCGGTACGATTATGAACTCCTTCAAACATATGAAGGCGGGCTTATGTTAACTGGCGCGGAAGTCAAAGCGGCAAAAAAAGGAAGCATTGATCTCAAGGGCGCATATCTTTCCATCCATCACGATCAACTTTGGCTCAAAGGAATGCATATTGGAAAATACGGGCCCGCAGGCGAACAGGTAGGATACGATCCCATTCGAGACAGAAAGGTGCTCGCACACCGCCAAGAGATCAATTCTTTGATTGGAAAAAAGGAGACCGAAGGGTTGACTATTTTGCCAATTTCTGTCTATACTAAGGGCGATTTGGTGAAACTTGAGTTTGCGGTTGCACGTGGAAAAAAGAAGTTTGAGAAGCGTGAAAGCATCAAAAAACGCGATATCGATAAGCAGCTGCGCGAAGAACTCAAAAAGACGCGATTCAACTAGCATGCGCCGAATATATTTCGATTCATCGGAATGTATTCGGGGCCTGCCAGGAATCGATGGCAGAATCAAGTCCTTTGCAATCAAGTCGGGAGGCGCATCTCCCGTTATAGCTATGCGCAAAAGACACATGCCAATGTTGTCGCAAAAGTGAAGAGCGTGTTTACCATGCCTTCCCTTGCAATGGCCGTCGCCTAACATAGGTGACCGCCCGCTCAGAGATTTCTAACCTACAAAAATCTCACCGAGCGTCATATTCGAAGGTGTTCCACGTTGCCCCTTGATTGACAACGACGGGACTATGGCCAATCAAAACGTTCCAAAAGAATTTTCGTCCTACTTCTATTCTCTTGGACGCAACTCAAGTAGGACAAAACTTGTAACCAGTTGCACTGGATTTCCTGACCAGACGGGAGTTCAATTCTCCCCAGGTCCACCACCCTTCGCTCCTTCGGAGCTTCGGGTGGCAAGCCATCCTAGCCACCTCTCAGGATTGGCGAAGGGTGCCCACCGTAGCTCTGTTTCACAGAGCGAAGGAGGGCGCGAACTCATTCGCGGCTCATTGCCACGCTCAGAATAAGCGAAGACTGTCCTCCGAAGTTCGGCACAGCCGAACGAAGGAGGACACGAACAGGCCATCCTAGCCACCTCTCAGGATTGGCGAAGGGTGCCCACCGTAGCTCTGTTTCACAGAGCGAAGGAGGGCGCGATAAATTCTTAAGCTTACTAACCAGACTCAAATGCGCATCCATCGACATCGACACTTCAAACCGAAATTCGTCATTCCTCAATATCGAGTGAATGAAAAAATTATTGCACCCGAAATTCGTCTGATTGACGACGAAGGCGGAAATGAAGTTTTGACCGTGCCCGTTGCATTGGCACGTGCGCAAGAAGCCGGAATGGACTTGATTGAAGTCTCTCCAAAAGCTGTTCCACCCGTGTGTAAACTCATGGATTTCAGCGCATTCAAATATCAGAAAGAAAAGGAAATGCGAAAACAACGCGCCCAGAGCAAGGAAGTCGATGTAAAAGGTATTCGACTTTCCCTCCGTATTGGTGCTGGAGATTTGGAGATTCGCAAAAACCAGGCCATTAAATTTTTGGAACAAGGAGATAAAATCAAAATCGAGCTCATTTTGCGAGGTCGCGAAAAGGCCTATACCAGCCGTGCGGAAGATATTGTGGACGCATTTTTGGACGCAATTCGAGCCGAAACCACAATTCGCGTAGAGTCCCCCCTTAGCAAAATGGACGGTCGCATGAACGTGATTGTGGCCAAGAACTCCTAAGTGCTTGACTAAACCTAGAAGAAGTCCTACAATACCGCCACTTCATATGCCAGCACTAAAGACGTACAAAGCGCTTGCAAAGCGCGTAAAAGTCACCAAGAATGGAAAAATCCTTAAGCGTAAATGCGGACAGGATCATTTCAATTCGCGCGAAACTGGAAATACACGCCGCAATAAGCGCCGTGATATTGAAATGCCAGCAACGCACAAGAAGACGATTATGTCGCTTCTTTCAAACCAACCATAATCTATGCCACGCGTAAAACGAGGAGTACAACATACAAAACGGCGCGCAAACCTCATGAAAGCCGTAAAAGGCTATGGATGGGGACGCAAGAGCAAAATCCGCTTGGCGCGAACCGCCATGCTCAAAGCCGGCCGATATGCCTTCCGCGATCGCCGAGCCCGCAAGCGTGATTTCCGATCACTTTGGACCATGAAGATCAATGCAGGTGCACGTGCCAATGGCACAACCTACTCAAAGCTCATTAATGGCTTGAAAGTAGCTGGAAGCACAGTTGATCGCAAGATTCTTGCAACACTTGCTGAAACCTATCCAGAGGTGTTCAAGAAAATCATTGCAGCAGTGCAAAAATAAGTTACATTTAAAAGAACAGTCGAAAGACTGTTCTTTTGTTTATTCTTGTTATCTCCACTTTCTTTGGATTCGTAGGGGCTTCCAGCCCCTGTGTTGTCCTCCACTTTTCTTTGCTGGCCCAAAGAAAAGTGGAGAGAAAAGAAAGGGCCTTTTTCATAGACCCGCCCAGCCTCGCAATTGGCTGGACCGGAAAAACGGTACGGACCTTACAGGCTGCAACCAAGGAGAACTAGTAAATAGTTTCGCCAACACCATTTTTCCGGGCGGGTGAGTTCAGTGTTCGTTTTAGCGCCGCCGCCTCGAGGTTGGTAAAGAGAAATCCGTCGCAAAGACAGGAATTGCGCGGACAACTCCGGCACATCCAAAAACCAGGCTGCCGGATGTCGTCCGCGCCCTGTCTTGCGACGGATATGACAATACGTCTCTTTGCCAACCGAGAGACTGGCGGAACCGGCTTTCTTTCTCTCCACTTTCTTTGCCGGAACAAAGAAAGTGGAGAAAACAGGCTAGGGGCAGGATGCCCCTTTTAAATATCAAGAAAAACAGCGCTAATAAGCGCTTTTTTCTGCTTTTAACCTTGACAATTCCCCTTTTTTCTGCTATAGTACTTGGTCCAGTTTGTTAATGGACTACGAATGAAATCGGAGAAATCCGATGATTTCGTAAGAACATTTTTCGATCCCCGATCACCGCCCCCGGTCGCAACATGCACCGAGGGGCAATTCCAAACGGAGGGTCCCCATGACCCCGCTTCAGATCGCCGAAAAGAGACTGACCGACGCCCAGGCGGCCCTCGCCCAGCTCAAGCTGGTGACGACGGCCACCAAGACCGACATCGACGCCGCCGAGGCGGAGGTCTCCACGGCCCAGGCCGAGCTCGACAGGCTCAAGGCCGCCCCCGCCCCGACCGCGACCGCCACGGCCTCCGTCACGGTGACGAAGGGCAAGGGCGACCCGCGTCGGTGGATCTGGGGTCTCGGTGGCCTCGGCTGCGCCGGCCTGATCGCCGTCCTCACGCTCGTGGCGCTGGTCGCCATCGTCGCGATCGTCGGCCTCGCCGGCGCTAGCGGTGGTGCGGCCTGGTACTTCTGGCCCGCCCAGACGATCACCGCCACGGTGCCCGCCCCGACCGACTACGAGCCGTGTGTCGACCAGGTCCAGGGCGTCGGCTACTACTACGAAGTCGACGGTCGGGTCATCCAGGCGACAGGCCTGGACAACACCGCCGATGGGACCTGCCTCTACAAGGCGGCTCCCGTGGCCCAGTCCTGCCTCGACGCCGCCCAGGTCCTCGACCTGGTCGTCGTGACCACCCCGTCCTGCCCCCCGGTGACGCTCCTGGTCAAGTAGACCAGACCTCCTCGGGGCCTAACGCCCGCAAGTGCATGATCCAGCCTAGCTGTGATCGTCTACTCTGCGGGCGTTTCTGCTTTTAAAAATAGATTCAATGGGCGGGGAGACCCCGCCCCTACAGAAATCTTGCACATTTCAAAAAACTTTGATACGATTTTGCCACTTGGGGGTCGGTAGTTCAATTGGTTAGAGCACTGCCCTGTCACGGCAGAAGTTGCGGGTTCGAGCCCCGTCCGGCCCGCCAGCCCTCTCCGCTTAACATTGTTGAGCCGTGAGGGATGGCCCAAGCAAAAACACCATCAGTTCATCTGAGGGTGTTTTTTGTTGACGGAAGGAAGCCAACTGCTTGGCTTCCGCCGGGGCGAGAACGCCGGAGCCATATTCTGCCAGCAGGCAGAATGGCGAGGCGGTGGCCAGACCGAGGCGAGCGACGGTGAGCCGAGAGTCGAGGCCGAGCCCCGTCCGACCCGCCAGCCCTCTTTCATTAACCTTGTTGATAGCAGAGGGATGGCCCAAGCAAAAACACCTTCAGTTCATCTGAGGGTGTTTTTTGTTGACGAAAAGATGAGAGATCCTTCGCTTCCTGCCTACCGGCAGGCAGGCGCTCAGGATGACGAAATAACAGAAATTCCAACCCACGTCGATAATTGTAACGCCAATATCATTAAAAATAGCAAAACAACTTTACTTCATGTATCCTAGTCCCTGAAAAGAACAAAACATTTACCCACATATGTTTCAAACAATTCTCGGAATCGGATTATCCTGTCTTGCGATCATGCTCGTCTCTTTGTGTGGCGCGTTTTTTCTGCATAAACGGTTGCACGATTGGATGGAGAAATCCATGACCTATCTCTTGAGCTTTTCCGCTGGCATCTTTTTCATTATTGGATTCAACATTGCCCTGGAAGTATTTGAGGAATCTTCGCTCCTCCTTTCTATTGGATCAATCGGCTTGGGCGCGCTCATCGCCTTTCTCATTGAACGCATCATTCCAGATTGCTACCACCACCACGATGAATGCCACGAGCATCACTCCCGCCCCATGGCCTACCGCATGCTCCTGGGAGATTCGCTCCACAATATTACAGACGGATTTTTATTGGCCCCAGCATTTGTGGCGGATTTTCGCCTAGGACTCCTTGTGGCGGCAAGCGTATTCATTCATGAATTTGTGCAGGGCATTTCAGAATTTTTCGTTTTGAAAGAAGCGGGATATACGACTTCACAAGCACTCATTCGTAATGTCATTACAAACTCAACCGTATTTATTGGTGCAATTCTCGGGCTTTTCCTTGCGCAATCTGCATCAATCATGAGCCCCTTGCTGGGGATCGCGGCAGGGCTGCTCCTCTATATGTTCACTATGGATATGCTTCCGCGATCGATCCGAGCGTCTCAGGAACAAAAAAAATACGTGCGCTACTTTTTGATGATGCTCTTGGGCGTCTTGCTGATTCTGGGACTGGCTGCCCTGACCGGTCAGGGGCAACTCGAAGAAGAAATTTTACAATTAATCCAATAGATTGCTTCGCCAGCCTAGCTGGCTCGCAATGACACACGTATATGAAAAAACCGATTGTCTTGATTGCGATCCCGCTCATTGTTATTTTGACCGCGGTTCTTGGAAGCCTCCTCACCTCTGGCGGAATGGATTGGTATGACACAATTAACCTCCCAACCTGGACACCCGATGGATCCATCATCGGAGTTGTGTGGACGACGCTCTTTTTGCTTATGATCATCGCAAGCATCCTTGCCTACCTCAAGGTCGATAAAAAAACATATCCGCTCCTTGCGTCGCTCTTTCTCTTGCAAGCCATGCTCAATGTGCTCTGGAGTGATCTATTCTTCAATCAGCACCTTTTGTGGCTTGCATTCGTGGAAGCGATTCTCCTGGGCCTTAGCGTTTTGGGATATGCCGTTGCCATGTGGAAAACAACAAAAATAGGAAGCCTGCTTTTGGCTCCCTATGTACTCTGGGTATTCTTTGCTTCGTTCCTCACGTATTCGGTGGCAATCCTCAATTAGAATGTAAATCGCGCAAATGACGTGACAGGAATATCCATCACGGATTGTGCCCACAATGATCCGAATCGTTTTACCGCTTCTGCTTCCGATGGAATCCAATGCAAGCGCGGACGATACGGGTCATTTTCGTTTACAAGAACTTCGTAGACGCGCGGATCGCTTTGGATTTTTACGAGTCTTGCGCCTGGCTTTGGAAGCATGGGGCCGGCAATCGGGAGCGTTGTGAGCGTTGCGTCCGTTACGGATTTCACAGAACGAAACGAATCCTGCCAAGTGAAATACGTCTGCTCATTTAAAAATGGACGACGCTGGTACCCATCGGTTACATAATAAACCGTTGAAAAATATGGGCTCTTGATATAATCCCCCGGAAACACTTCAGTGACATTTTCAAGTTCACCCGTCACCGGCGAATACGCCTGAAGTGGACGCGTGGATGCTAAAGACTTTTCGCATGTTTCCGTGTCGAGGGCGACCGCAAGATCTGTGCCCTCAAGTTTGAAAATGATTTTGGATCCAATGAGAGTTGCAGGCGCTGTCCAATCATATGATCCGGCGTTCAGGGTTGGACCGATGATTTTTATAAACGTTTTTCCATCATCCAAAGAGTAGAAAAGATTTACAAACGGAATCGTGCCCGATGTGCTCCAAGAAAAATGGGTTGCGATATTTGGTTGAATGGTTGCTCGACTTGGCAGTTGTGCTTGTGTCACATCAAAAAGCGAAATCTGCGCAGAGGATCCGCCCCCTCCGCCAGGATTTGCCGTGACGGAACTTTCGGATTTCTTGATGGTTGCCATATCAACCGATACAAGGGTTGATTCATTTGCGTACGAATCCACCGCAAATAATTTCACGAAATAATGCGTGAGCGGAGAAAGACCGGTGATGGTGGTGGCACTCGTGGCGGCGGTCGCCAAATTTGAATCGTCTGAGTTATCCCACTCGCGCGCCGTACCTGTACGCGAGTCCACATCGGATTGCGTTTGCCCGTACCATAATTCGTAGTGATCAAAATGCGAATCCACCGCAATATCCCAGGTTGGCGTGAGCGAATTCCATGCAACCGCGCCACGCGTGAGCGTTGACAGGCCGGAAGGATGTGCATTATCGAGCAACACATTGGCCGAGGCGACCGCCGCCCCGTTTTCCGTGCCGTCGTATGGCGTCACGCGGATCTTTGCATTCGAAACATCAGCCGTGGGCACATCGGTATGCGAATCCCAAACGAATGTAATCGTATTTGCGCCCGAACTGGTTGTGATATACCCTCCTGCATTTCCGATCTGATACGCATTATCGTTTTCCACATCAGGAGTGCCGTAGGTAGCCGTTATATCGGCAGGCGTTTCAGAAATCGTGGCTTTGGCATAACTCGATCCGCCATTTACCGAATATTCTACTAAGGCCTGCAGAATATTATCGTCGTCGGCATCATCGAGTATTGCTGTCACCGTCACGTCCCCCGTGCCATCGGTTGCAACCGTTGCGGTTGGCGTCGTTGTTGTTGGGGCGGTATTTGCGACTTGATACGACACGGTAAAATCTGAAAGCGTTGGCGTTGCAACATCGTATGCGTCACGTTGCAACGTGACTTCTGCAAAAAGATAGCGGGCTGCCGGGGCTGCCGAATAGGTGCTATACCACGTTGTTGGCTCGGTCGAGGTTGCACTCGATCCATAACGGAACGAAACCGATGTCCCGGCTGGTGTTGTTGCATTGGACGTAATCGCGGACGAAAATACGGAATCCACCGTACCGTCAATCCGATACACCGACCGGCCGTATTGATATGAAAGCGCATCAAACGTCGCATTAAAATGGCTCAAATACCACGCGTTGGTGTGGATCATACGTTGCGTGGACACGTCTTTTTTCCCCATGACTTCATTGGTACTGCTCACCAACCCCAATGAGCTCAACCAGTTGCCAAAATACGGAACCGTTCCATCGTGGGTGGTATAGCGATCGTAGGTAAGCCATCGTCCTAAGCCAGCTTTCTCTTCGTACCAACGAGACGCATTCTGCGCAGTATAAATCGCGTAAATATCCGCAATCAAATCTGGTGGTGTGGCTCCTAAATCGTATCCCCAAGTCATGCCAGGAGAAATCGCCATGGCGGCATGCGCATCATTTACAAAAACAATGTCACCGGTATTTGCCACAATAAAATCTCGAATCGCTTGCGACTCCACTTCTGAGAATGCGGAGGCGCCTTTTGTAGAAGACGCAAACGATGCCCATTGATAATCGAAGTTGCGATTCAAATCCACTCCATTGGCATTGTAACGGGTTGCGTTTGCAATGCCGTATGGATTCAAAAGCGGGACAAATCGGATATCAAAATTCTTCCGCAGGTTGAGCGCGCGATCGGTTCCTGCCAAATAATCCGTGCAGAGTTGTTGCATGAATCGCACCTCCGGAACATAACCATGCTCTTCATTTCCGTGCATCCCGGAAACATAAACGGCCATGGGTTTGCTGGTGGTGCCGTATTGATAGGAATAAATCGGTTCACTATTGCTTGCCGTGCCGATGGAGGTGCGCGTAAACGCTGCTGCACAATCTGTCATGATGCTCGCTAAATCTGCAGATAAAGACGTGTACGTTGGACGCGTTGCTTCATACACGCCATTTGCGTGAATTTGGATCCCGAGCGCATTGAGGAACAGGGTGACGGCCGGCACGGTTTGCTCGGAAATTTCAAAGTTATCGCCCAGGAGCACCGTATCGATCATGATAATCCGACCGCCATTGCTACGTGGTTCATACACAACGGCCGCGCCTCCGCGACTCGACGTAGCAAGGATTTGACGCCCGCCTGTTTCTGGCACGCTCCCGAGCCGTCGGTGATAATAAAACGCCTCATCGGTATCGCGCGATGCCCAATAAATCGTGTCGTCTACGGCGTATGGGGCGGTATAGGCATTTGCAACATCAATATCGATATCTGGCGCATTCGCAATCGTATCCGCGTCAAAAAACATGTCAAAATACGCATCCGACGTCCAAAGCGCTGCCCCAATAAAATCAATACCCTGGATATTTGTTGTGTACACGGCCTGCGTCCCAATCACAATTCCCTCTTCATCATCACTATCGAATTCTAATTTATATAAAATGCGTTCATCCGTATCGAAATTCCACACATTGGTTCCATCTTCTGCAAGTGGACCCGAAGCGCTGCCAGGTGCATCGTAACTTTCCTCTACAGACCCATCTGCAGGGTCTATTTTATAAATTTGATTTCCAACCGTATCGGTGACGTATAAATAACTTTCGAAATAGACAATGCCGTACGGGTCGGTGTCTGGCGCATTATAGGTTGCCTCGGTACTCCCGTCTGTTGGATCGAGTTTGTAAATTTTATTATCCACGTCCGTTGTAATCCATAAAAAACTTCCGTCCCACGTTACATCTTTTGGATCACCCCCCGGCGTATCAAAGCTTGTCACGATCGCACCAGTAGATGCATTCAATTTATAAATTTTATCCGTACCCGTATCGAGCGACCACAGATTGGTGCCATCATGCACAAACCCGGTTGGCGCTGCAGCTGGCGTATCAAATTGTCCAACCGCAAGTTTTGCTGAATCAACATTGAAGATGCGATCTTGATTGTCATCAACCGACCACAATTGCCCATCCTTAAACGCAATCCCTTCCGCACTTAACTCAACTACTGTGCGTGTTGCTACCGTGCTCCCGTCCGAGGGATCAATCTCATAATACAGATCGTTCGTTTCGTCAGCAATCCACAAATGCGTGCCGTCCCACGCCATCCCACGTTCGGCTGCTGCCGGAGACGCAAACGAAGAAACCGTCGCACCCGTGGCTGGATTCAATTTATAAATGAGACTCGACGTGGAATCTGCATGCCAGAGATTGGTGCCATCATGTGCAAGACCATGCGGCGAGGTGCTGGGGCTCGCATACGAGGAAGACACCGCACATGTGGTTGGGTTCACGAGATAAATCGTGTCAGACGACCAATCGGAGACATACAGCGTACCCGAATCATAGGCAACGCCACTTGGTCGTGAATAAGGCGCAATACAAGATGAAACAACTGCTCCTGTTGTTGCATTCAATTTGTAGATCGTATTCGTATAATCGTCAGCGAGCCAAAAATACGTGCCATCGTAGGCAAGCCCCTTTGGTTGCGCGCTTGGTGTTTCAAAAGAAGTATTGCCTTTATTGAAATATTCAAAACTATCTTTATCAAGATAAAAACTTGAGTGATTATAAAGTTTTTTTACCGTGGGATCGTCGTCGGTCACCCACAAATCGTCTCCAATGAACGCAAGACCCGTTGGATCTTCATCACTCCCCCATTGGTCCCATGGATCATAGGCGGCTACGGTGACAGACGGATCTGCTGGATCGAGTTTATAAATCAGGCCCGTGGTGGAATCCGCATACCACAGATATCCCCCGTGATAAGCAAGACCTCGAGGAAGGGTTGCTGGACGTGGCGTAAGGCTTGTGAGAAGCCAGGCATTTGACTGCACTAAACTTGCTCCCGAGATGGTAAATTTATGCAGTTGAACCGTTGTGGAATCGACCAAGAAAAAATTTGTCCCGTCCGACGCAAGCCCCCACGGACTTCCGGATGCTGGACTCAAATCCGTAAAATGATAATGATTCCCTTGATAGGGCGCTGCACATGCCGCGTCATAGACCGTGAGACTTGCCGGAGTGAGTTCGTAAAGTTTATCAGCGTACGAATCGGCAATATAGAGCAAGCCATTCACATACTCAATCCCGCGTGGAGTCGTATCGGGTGCGCAGTAGGTGGCAACCGTGCTTCCATTTGACGGATCGATTTTTAAAATGCGCTCCGGCGACGTATCGTCGAGCGTCCACAAATACGTGCCGTCCGAGGCCATATCGCGAATGGCCGCGGTCGTATAATCGAAACTGATTTCCGAGTCATACGTATCTGCTTGGCGTGTGATGGAATAGCCCATTGGATCCTCCACAACAATCCCGCCCGCGTCTGCAAATGCGTCGACAACCGCGGAAGGAATTAAATTAGCCTCTGTTGTGGTGGTTGCAAGTACGACAAGTAATTCGTACCCGGAGAGATCGGCAACCTCATCGACATCGGCAAATTCTAGTACATCGTCCACAGCTTCATCGCCGGAATAAGAAAAATTCGGGAAATACGCGGTCAAATAAAACTGCACATCGGCGTTGAGTGCTACGTCGTCGTTTTCAAGTACCGCAATATCACGTGTTTCTTGCGCGGGAGATGCAGCAGTGGATAGCGTGCTAAGTGTGAGCGCATTTGGCGTTGCGGTTGTGCTCGATCCGGTTTGCGAAATGGCACCTTCAAATTCCGCTTGCGAGGAATACGTCACAGAGGTTGCCGCGCGAGCTGGAACCACAGGGAGGATCGAAGAAAAAAGACAACAAAAAACAATGGCCGAGAGCAAACGCAAGGTTTTTTGCTTGAATCTATTTGTCACAGTTGATTTGCCTATTATACTTCACTTTTTGCATGATTCGATGTATGAATGTGGATATGATTGTTACAGAAAAAGCCATTCGAAGGCTCCTCACGCCCTATCAAGACGCGAAACGAAAAACGCATGACGCCGGGTACATTCCGTCCGCGCTCGCGCATGACGGATGCAATCTGCCTGGGATTCGAACCGTCACAAAACACATAGAGCACGAACTCAAAAAAACGCCTTGGAACAATCAACGCGCTCTCCTCAATTCAATCTGGAAGATATCAAATAACTTTGCTGTGCTCTACGTCCTATTGCTTCTTGTGGATGGTCGAAAAAAGACGCTCGATTTGGCCGACTGGCGAGTTCTCAAAACCTGGAGCAAGAAAATCGACAATTGGGCTCATTCGGATGTCTTGAGCACTATTTTCGCATCGCTTCTCGACACATTCCCGGACGAACTCTACCCAACACTTCAAAAATGGAATACCTCAAAACTTCCGTGGGAACGCAGGCTTTCGCTCGTTTCCCTGCTTTGTTACGCGCGGTCTCGCACGAATCCACTCCCCTACGAAAAAATCAGTGCGCTTGTGGAGCCACGCATCCATGACGAACATTTCTACGTGCAGCGCGCGGTCGGTTGGACGTTACGTGAGGCATACGTACTCTATCCAACGAAAACAAAAAAATTCGTCAAAGACCATCTTAAAGATTTTTCCAGTATCGCATTCACGACCGCGATTGAAAAATATTCTGCAAAAGAAAAAGAAACGTTCAAATCTCTCCGCAAAAAATTGCGCGCGTGATATAATCCTGCTATATGCCGGAGGAGAAAAAATCCTCCACCCCGCTCAAGTTTGAATTATTTGAAATTCAAAAAGCGGTGGAGGAAATTCGCGATCACACCGAATCGATGAAACCAAAACCAGCACTCACCCGATTCTTTGGGATTTTTTTGCATGGCATGGTTCAGGGCCTGGGGTTTGTGATTGGCACTACCATCCTTGCTGGCATTGGATTTCTGCTGTTAAAAAATTTCCTCACATCCACGGGATTTGAGGATTGGCTTGGCAATCAAGCACGCTCGATTGTAGATCACGCGATTGAACAAGCGGTTAGCGGACGATGAGTTCCAAATCCCCTGCCGTTGATTCGAGCAAATACGCCACGTGCGTATTTTTTTGCATGAGTTTATTTTTACGCAAATACGTTTCCATGCGGTGGATAAACGTCGCAGGATCGTCTTCCATCACAATGGGAGTAAATCCGGCACGAAGCAAATATTGTTGCGCAATCACTTTAGAGCCACATGCAAGCACAATGGGCGCATTGGGGCGGAATACGTTGATTTTTGAAACCAATGCATCGTAGGACGCCGCGGTTGCAATAAGGCCGATTTGCTGATTTTGCGCCATGGTATGCACAGCTTGTGCAAGCGCGGTCGCAATATCGGGGATGCTGTGAATTTGATAAAACGAAATATCATCCAAGCGCGAAGCCTCGACTTCGTCAATCACGGTTGCCATGGTTTGCACCGCGACATCGGGATATTTCCCCATGGCGGTTTCCGCAGAAAGCATCACCGCATCGGCGTGATCGATAACAGCATTTGCCACGTCAGAGACTTCCGCGCGTGTGGCACGCGGATTTTCCGACATCGAATCGAGCATATGTGTTGCCACAATAATCGGTTTGCCTGCTTGGCGACAGATTTCGGTGAATTCTTTTTGAATGAGCGGCACTTGTTCAAATGGAATTTCAATTCCCAAATCGCCACGCGCGAGCATAATGCCATCCACCACCTCGAGAATCTCGTGAAAATGATCCACGGCTTCTTTGCGCTCGATTTTTGCCAAGAGTTTTGGCGGCGTGCGACCCAAATCGCGGCACCGCTCTGCAATGAGTTGTTGCACGGTTGCCACAGTTTGCGGAGAAGAAACAAATGAAAGCGCCACCCAATCAATGCCGTGTTCAAGCCCAAAAAGCAAATCTTCTTTATCTTTTTTTGTAAATGGCGGTGCCGTCACTTTTGAATCGGGTAAATTGATCCCCTTGTGCGAGGTGAGCACGCCGCCGAGTTTTACCACGCCGTGCACAATCTCTTTTTGTACGCGCGTCACTTCCACTTCAATGAGCCCATCATCCAAAAAAATCCGGTGATGCGCAGCAACGTCTTTATGCAAAGGATACGTGGTCGGAATCGGTCCACCCGGTTCATAGGCCACCTGCTCTGGCACAAAGGAAATGCTTTGTTTGGCGCGGAGCTCAATCCCCTGTTGCGGAAGCTCGCCCACACGAATACGCGGACCCTGCAAATCTTCTAAAATGGCCACATCGACTCCGGCTTTTTTTGCTGCCGTGTGAATTGCGGCAATGAGATGCGTGTGCTCTTCGTGCGTGCCGTGCGACAAATTCAAACGCGCCATGCTCATTCCTGCTTTCATCATGCGCGTTAGCATGGAAATCGAAGAAGAAGCCGGGCCAATGGTTGCAATAATTTTTGTGCGTCGCGTGGGCATAACTGCCACAATTATAGCACGAGTCCATTATTTGCGACGCGGTTTTCCAAATTTACGCAATTCATCCTCGAATTTATCGAGGTCTTCAAAGGAGTAATAAACTGAAGCGAAGCGAATGTAGGCAACTTTATCAAAATGTCGTAAATGCTTCATGACAAATTCCCCAATTTGCAAACTCGTCACCTCACTACTGCGTCGCTTTTGAATGTCACGCTCAATATGCGAAACAAGCGCACGAAAATCCTCATCGGTATAGGATCGTTTTTCAAGCGCTTTCTTGAGACCCGAAACAAGTTTCTCGCGCAAATACGGTTCGTGTGCACCGGTGCGTTTTACAACCGATAAATCCAAAATCTGGCCTTCTTCAATGGTAGTAAATCGATAGGCGCATTTTGTACGCTCGCATTCCCTGCGACGCCGAACGCTCATCCCGTCTTTGGAAAGACGCGAATCCACAACACGCGTAGAGCGATGGTTGCAAACCGGACAGTGCACAGATAGGCAAACAATTCAGAGAACTTTCGAATTTGGATGCAGAACAAGGAAAAAATTGAGCAACGAGGAGCCGTACAAAAATGTACGGTGACGACGTGCGGAAATTTTTGACGCAGTTATGCGCCAAATACGGAAGTTCTA
>Ga0172379_10003692_pt1 | contig 23916 bp, 22 predicted proteins | sample GrowelOW334metaG_FD_119756 | JGI IMG/M metagenome (GOLD analysis project Ga0172379, IMG submission 119756) | Groundwater microbial communities from an aquifer near a municipal landfill in Southern Ontario, Canada - Groundwater well OW334 metaG | ecosystem: Environmental > Aquatic > Deep...
AGAAAGCGAAGGCCGAAAGGCTATCAACTACTCAATAAGCCGCGTAAATTATTCCGCGAAATACAGCACAGGAGCAAATATGCGAGGGCTTAAGTTAGTGCCATTCGTGACATAATACCTATTTCCCCGCCTGCGCCTTTCTCCCCGGCGACTGCGGCTGTAAAGTCCGTGCGGTCACTAAATATACAATTCACCCCATGCTGTACGAAATGTAACCGGGGCAGAATTTAGAACCGGAAATAGGTATTATGTCACCAGATTCGGACCTACTAAAATATAGGCCTTTGGGCCCAGGCGAAATCGGCGCGGGTCTGCTAAACTATTGGCGCGATCACGGTGGCTGGTTTCGGAAAAGATTCTGATGAAGGGGAGATATATATGAAGAAACTAATCCCTATAGTCTTACTCGCAGCGGCGGGGCTGGGGACGGCCCACGCGGAGGCCGCCTCGCCCGTCATGGATGATACCGTCTGCAGGGAGACCGCCGTGCGGACCATTGAAACGCTCGCCGTAAGCATAACCGTAGACGGCGATTCGTCCGTAAAAAATGCGGAGACCGTCGCGGCGATAGTTGACTCATGCGATTCGCCCAGGGTAAGGATGGCCGCGATCGCCGCCTGTAATGGAGGGCTCACGGCCGCGGCCGACGAACCCACCATTTCTATAGCAAAGATCATGGAAAAATTATGCGGGGACGACAGGAACTGCGCCGAATTTGCGGTATCGGTCCTGGATAGGGGCATCTCCGATAACGCCGAGCCCACTGTCTCCGTGGCAAGATCGATCGTGGAAATAGTGAAACAGGCGCCCTATGAAGAAGTAAAAACGGCGGCCATTGCAAGCCTTTCCAAAGGCATAGCCGAAGGGAATAAACACCCGGGCGAAGAAATGAGCGCGGCCATAGAGGAAGTGGAGAACCTGCGCCGTTGAATGACCCGGAACCTTCGGTTTTAACCGAAGGTATAGGGCTAACTCCACCTGTGCTGATGGATCACGTATCCTTCGGCGGGCAGACGGCGGGCGTGGGCGGGACGGTCTTCATACAGCATGGCTCCGTCCGGGCCGGCCGCTATGAATTTGTAGGTTATCTCCCGGCCGGCGCTTTCCGCGAGATCCAGATCCCCCATCCAAAGATTTTCGTTCACATATTCCAGCGGAAAAGCTTTGTCCACATCCCAGCAACCCAGCTCGGGGCAGTTGCCGATAACTTTTACGCTCTGGCCGTAAACGGTCTCAAGGCCGTTCAGCATAAAGCCGACGGTCAGGCCCCCGCGCCGCCTCGCTTCGCCCGGATGCGAGAACACCATGGCCGTATCGGCGCCCAATTGAAGCCCTTCTATCATCCCTCCGCTCACGCGCGCGGAACGGCCGGAAAGCGCGTCTTTGTAAACGCCGTCGGGGAACTCTAGATTTTTCAACGAAAGCGCTGTTTTAGGACCCTTGTTGAGCACGGTCAGGGCCGCGCTGGACCGGTAAACGCGGGTAAAAGCGTAAAGGTCTTCGCTCAGATATTTCACGCGCTGGCTGCCGCGCTGCACCGCCCTGTTCTCTTTGCGCACCGCGCTCAACGCCTTTATAAGCCTGAAAGCGGGAGTGGAGGTGTTCCAATCCTTCATCATAGGGCGGTTGTACGGATCCACGCCGCCGTTGGTGGGATCGTTCAGATATTGTTCGGTGCCGTAATAAATACAGGGCGTCCCCCGGCAGGTGAGAATGAGCGCGAGCGCCAGTTCCAGCCTGCGCGGCGTGGCGCCGGAAGATAAAAAACGCGGCATGTCGTGGTTGTCTATAAAGGTCACCAGCCTGTGGCAGTCGTCGAGGAGGCGGTCCTTTTTGAACACTTCGTCCACCATGAAAAAACCCCGGTACAGGTTCCGGGCCAGGCAGTCCTCCAGCCCGCGCTGCAGGGAAAAGTCCAGCATTCCCATGCCGCTTTTGTTGGCGAAATGCACGGACGCGGGGTCGTTGCAGCCTCCCTGGAACCATTCGCCGAAAATAAAAAGCCCCGGTTTGTGCGCCAGCAGATCCGAAACGAACTCCTGCCAGAACCAGAGCGGCATGTGCTTGACCGTGTCCACGCGCAGACCGTCGGCACCCTTGTCCACCCAGAGCTTCATGACATCCTTGATATAGGTCCTGTAACCTATCCTGGATTCGTCGAAATCGGCCAGGCCGCATAATTCGCCGTTCTCCACCTGCGCCGCGTCGTTCCAGTCGCTGACGGTCCCGTTCCGGTGATACCAGCCCAGCGAGTCGTTGTCATAGGAGGTGAGCAGCAGGCCGTCGTCATAAAGTTCGCCCTTGGAAACCTTCCCCCCCTCGGCGCTGCCGGGCGGGCTTGAGTGATTGCAAACGATGTCGAAGATCAGCTTCATCTCCTTTGAGCGCATGGCTTTGGAAAGCCGGTCCACGATAGTGGCGCCGGAAGCGAACATCCTCGCGTCCGCGGGATCGGAGATGAGGTGCTCGTCAAGCCGTTTAAAATCCCTGGCCCAATAGCCGTGATAGGCGGCTATGCCTCGGCCTTCCGCGTCCACCAGGCCGCGCGCCTGTTCGAAAAGCGGGGTCAGCCAGACCGCGCCGGCGCCGAGTTCCTTCAGGTAATCCAGTTTCGCCAGCACCCCGCCGAGGTCCCCGCCCCAGTATTTGAACCAGTCCTTGCGCGTAAGATCGGTGGCCGCCGGGTTCCGTCCGGCGTCGTTGGCCGGATCGCTGTTGAAGAACCGGTCCACCACTATAAAATAGATCACGGAATCGTTGAACGCTTTCATGCTTATGCTCCTTGCAACTCAAATTTTAAAATTTGGATATAAAATCCTGCGCATCCTGTCCATCCATGTTTAACCTGGTTGTAATAGTGAAAATCAGATTGAACCGCGGAATCCAGGTTAATCTTTACATGCCTATTAAGATCCACATGGGGATAACAGGATGGACAGGATAAAACATTATACCGCCGCTATATTTGTCCCGCTTCACGGACAAGCTCGGGCGGATAACCGATGTCCAGCACCTTGATCTTCCCGGTATTCTTCAGGGCGTGCGGGGCCATCAGGCCGGTCTTGGCGAAACCCAGGGTTAAAGTATGCCCGGCGGTGATAAAGACGCCGCTGTGATGACCCGTGTCCGGGCTGAGGCCCGAGGGGAGATCGACGGCGATCACAGGCTTAGCGCTTTTGTTCATAAGCTGGATCACCCGCCTGACGGGCCCGGCGGGTTTGCCCACGGCGCTCACTCCCAGCAGCGCGTCCAGCAGCAGATCCGCCTTTTCAAATTCGGAAGCAAGCCCCTCCAGCTCTTCCATGGTAACCAGGCCGACCGCGACCCCGGCATCCCTGGCCCGCTGGAGGTTGCGTACCACCAGTTCGCCGTAACCGGTCTCTTTCGGTTCAAGAATAAAGACCCGGACCTGGGCTCCGGCCGCCTTCAGGTAACGGGCGGACACCAGACCGTCGCCTCCGTTATTGCCTTTACCGGAGCAAACCACGACCTTAAGCGCCGCGGGCTCCCGCCCCAGTTCTTCCCTGGCGATGCGCACGGTCTCTTCGGCTATGGCCTTGCCGGCGTTCTCCATAAGCCGGTCCTCCGGAATGCCGTAGTCCATAACGGCTTTTTTATCCAGATACTTCATCTTCTCCGCCGTAACCACAGGCAAACCCTCGTATTCTTTTATCTGCGGGATCTTCGACATATCGCGGGGCTCCTTTTATCGGCGCTGCGGGCTCACCTCGCCGGCTCTTTCATCCTTTTGGCGCGGCGCTCCGCTATCCAGCCGGTGAACTCCTTGTAGGACAGCGAGTTTAAAACATCTTCTTTTGACAGTCCGGCGCGCCGGGCCACGGTCACGGCGGAGCGCATGTAGGCGAGCTGCGCGGCGGAGTGGGCGTCGGTGGAAAGAAGGATCTTAACCCCGGCTTCTTTGGCCATGCGGGCCGTAAGATCGGTCAGGTCCTGGCGTTCGGGCTGGCCGTTGATCTCGAAAGCCGTGCCGTACCGCGCGGCCGCTTCAAAGACGCGGGTATAGTCCAGCGCGATGGGTTCCCGCCTGCCGATCAGGCGGCCGGACGGGTGGGCCACGGCGTCCACGCAGGGCTCGGCCATAGCCTTGAGCACGCGCGCCGTCATTTCTTCCAGGCCGAGCCTCATGGAGGAATGCACTGAAGCCGTCACGAAATCCACTTCTTTTATCGCCCCGGCGTTAAAGCCCAAAGAGCCGTCTTTCAGGATCTCCATCTCCAGCGCGCGGCCGAGCTTGAGGCCCGGGAAGCGTTTTGAAAGCGCGAAAAGTTTTTTCCTGCTTTCCCTGTACGCCGCCGGATCCAGTCCGCGCGCTATGCCCAGCGGCACGGAGTGGTCTCCGGCGAAATACCAGTCGAAGCCCATGGCGCTCGCCGCTTCCAGCATCTCTTCCATCGTAGCGGTGCCGTCCGAAAGATCGGTATGATTGTGCGCGTCGCCTTTTATATCCGCAAGCGTCAGGAGCTTCGGGAGCCTGCGGCCGGCGGCCAGTTCCAGTTCGTCGCGCCCCTCCCTGAGTTCCGGAGGTATATAATCAAGCCCCAGCGCCGCATAGACCTCTTCCTCAGTCCTGGAGGCTACGGAGCGTTTATGTTCTTTGTCGGACAGGCGGCAGAGGCCGTATTCGCTCAGGCTCATGCCTTTTTTAAGCGCGAGCTCCCGCAGCATCACATTATGTTCCCTGGAACCGGTAAAATAATTGAGCGCCGAGCCGTAAACTTCCGGCGGCACTATCCTGAGGTCGCACTGGATGCCGGACTTCAGCAATACCGAAGCCTTGGCCGGCCCGGCCGCAAGGATTTTGGAGACCTGCGCAAGCCTGGTGAACTTTTCCGTCGCCGCGCCGTCCGGGCGGCCGGCGGCCAGCAGGTCTATGTCGCCCGCGGTCTCCCTGCCGCGCCGGAGCGACCCGGCGTATGTCACGCGCTCAAAACCGAGGGCCGTCAGTTCTTTTATAAGGTCTTCGGCTAACCGCAAGGCTTCCCAGTAAAGCATCCGTTCCGGAGCGCCGGCGGCCCTTTCAACACCGGCCAGGATATTCGCCTGGACCTTCGGGCCCAGGCCGGCGATATGCTCGATCTCGCCTTTGGCGGCTGCGGCCTTAAGTTTTTCAAGGGAATCCACGCCCAGTTCTTCGTAAAGGAGCCTGGCTCTTTTTGCGCCGATGCCCTGCACTTTCAGGATCTCCAGCAGGCCGTGCGGGACCTTTGCGCGCAGTTCCTCCAGCTCCGGAAAAACGCCGGAAGCGCTTATTGCGGCGATATGCGCGGCTATGCCTTTCCCTATCCCTTTCACCTCCTGGAGCTCGCTCCCGCTCATGGCGGCGGCCGGACCGGTAAGGCCTTCCACTATCTGGGCGGCTTTCTGGTAAGCCCGGACGCGAAAAACATTCCCGCCGGATAATTCCAGGAGCTCGGCCGCTTCATAAAGCAGCGCCGCTATGGAGGAGTTGGAGATGCTGTTCGGCATAACAACGGTTAGAAGCGAAGCGCGAATGGCGACGCAAAACCCGGTCCCACGCTCTTTAACTGTTTACACCACCAGCCAGACCAGATACACTATCGCATATACAAGGAGCATGAAAAAACCGGAGAAAACGGCGGCATAAGGCATGGCCGCCGACAATAAGGCCTTGTTCCGTGAAATAGAATAAAGCCGTCTTATTATCGATACCCTGGCGGCGATAATAACGGCGAAACATAAAAAGAAATCCGCGACGGGATTCAGATAATCCAGGCGCGCCAGGAAACCCAGGGGTATCAGCAGCATCATAAAAAGTTCGGTCAGCCCGAACAGGAAAAAAAGCTTCAGAGCGTCGCCTTCGGCGCCGGTCATCTCCAGGAACAAATGGATCCCGGCGGCGAAGCAGAAATTGACCCCCAGCCCCAGCAGCAGCAGGCTGGCGTAGGAATACGCGCCCGGCGGCACGGCGGAAAACAGGCGCAGGAAGATGAACAGGCTGAAGATCCCGAGCCCGTAACCGGACATCCCGGCCCAGCCAAGCTCCCTGCGGCTTGTCCGGCCGATCACGCCCTGCGGGTCGTCCAGCAGATCCGAAATAGTGGAAATAAGCGTCATAATGCCCCTCCTGCCTCTTTGCCGCGGAAATTTTTATCCCCGGCTCCCGGCCCGCCGCCAGCGGGCCGCCGTTAAATTCCGTACCAGCGGTATTCGAGCCTTGGAGAGGAATTTATCGCTTTTTCAAGGGAAGCTCCGCTGAAAAAACTCAGCCTGGAATCAAGTATTGAAAAAAACTGGTCTATCGGGTCCGCATCGCGGTAAATGCGGGGGTCTTTGCCGATATGGCTCAGTTCCCCGGCCAGATCCAGCGCGTCCTGAAGATCGCCGAGCTTGTCCACCAGCCTGTTCTTCAGGGCCTGGCGCCCGGTATAGATGCGCCCATCGGCCAGGGTTTTAACTTCGGCGGCCGGTATTCTGCGGCCCTCGGATACGGCGGCCACGAACTGCTCGTAGGAGTCGTCTATGAGGGTCTGGAGAAGCTTGCGTTCTTCCGGCGTCATGTCCCGCATCGGCGAGCCTATATCCTTGAACTTCCCGGACTTTATAACCTCGTTGCGCATACCGACCTTGTTCATCAGGCCCGCAAAACTGCTGGCGCTGAAGATCACGCCTATCGAACCGGTGATGGTGCCCGGCTCGGCCACGATCTTATCGCATGCCGAAGCCACATAATAGCCGCCGCTGGCGGACACGTCGCCGAAACGGGCCACGAAAGGTTTCCCGGTCCCGGCTTTCGCGCGCAGGATGGCGGAATAGATCTCCTGCACCGCCCCCACGGAGCCGCCGGGCGAATTGATGTCCAGCAGGATGGCCTTGACCTCCTTTTTAGCGGCCGCGGACTTTATGCGGCGCGCGATCTGCTGGCTGCCGCGCTCCCAGATCTTGGAGGAGTCGGTCTGATAGATGGCCCCGAAGACCGGAATAACGGCCACGGCGTCCTTCTTGCCCGCGCCAAGCCCCGTCAGTTTGGAAAGGTCCATCTCCCTGGACCTGGATTTCATGGCGCTGTCGACCTTGGAGATCACCGTGAACGAAAACGCCAGCGAGACAGCGTACAGGGCCGCTATAGCTTTCAGCCAAAGCCTGGTCCGGGAAGGTTTTACCTGCGCCGGCTGAGCGGCGGCCTGAGCCGGAACCGGCGCGGGATCCGGCGCCGCGGCGGGGACATTCTGTTCTTCCATTGTTGTTCCTCCAAGTTAGACTGCGGCGCTTTTAAATGCCGCTCACATCCACGACTTTATTGCGGCCGGTTTCCTTGGCCCTGTAGAGCGCGGCGTCCGCCCTTGAGATAAGTTCCCCGGCCGTGGAACCGTCCCGGGGAAAATGAGCGATGCCTATGGAGACGGTCACCCTCACGGTCTCAAAGCCCTGTGAGAAGTTCTCGCCCTCGATCTTCGTTCTTATGGCCTCGGCCTTCCTGAGCACACCGGCCGCATCCGCGCGCGGCAGCACTATGCCGAATTCCTCGCCGCCGTAACGCCCCACGAAGTCGGTTTCGTAAACGCTGGATTGCAGGAGCAGGCCCACTTTCTTCAGCACAAAATCCCCGAACTGGTGGCCGTAACGATCGTTCACCAGCTTGAAATGGTCTATGTCCACTATCATAAAACCGAGCGTGGTCTTGAAAGCTCCGGCGCGCCGTATCTCCTCGCCTATCTTCTCGTCCAGGGCGTTGCGGCGATGTACGCCGGTCAGTCCGTCCACCTGTGAAAGCCATTCCACCTGCCTGAAAAGCTGGATCCTTTTAACGGCGAAAGAAACCTCGTTGGCGAATTTCTGCGCCGCCGAGGCGGGATCCTCTTTGCGGAAGGTTTCGGGCGCCGCGCGCAGGACGAAGAGCCCCACAGGCTGCCCGGCGTGCAGCACCGGCGTCAGAACGGTCCGTCCGGCCTGCGAGACCAGCGCGGAAGAAAGGAGCGCGGGGTCGCCGCCCGCGAGCCGCGACACGGCCTCCCAGGACGAAAGCCCGGTATGCTCCCCGGCCGCGAACAGGCCGGGAACTCCGGAGTTAAGGTCGTACACAAAAAAAGCGAAATCGGCGGTGTCGAAATAATCCCTCGCATATTTGCCGAACTGCTTGCCGGCGCTTTCCAGGTCCACGGCCTCCGAAAGCAGCTTTACGGCCGAATAAAGCGTAAGCGCTTTTTTTTCGCTTGAGGCCAGCGCGGCGAAATCCGCCTTCAGGGCGGCGAGGTCCGCTTCAAGTTTTGCGGTCCGCGCGCGCGCTCCGTCCAGTCCGCGCTCCTCTTGGAGCGCGCCGGGACCGGAGGAGTTTATCAGGGCCGAATGCGCCAGGGCCGCCAGGACCCACGAGAGCAGCGCCAGGCCCGGGCCGGTCTCAAAGCCTCCTCCTCTCAAAAGGGCGAAGGCGGCCGCGCCGCCCAGCGCCGCGCCCGACAGCAGGCCGATCAGCCGGCTGGACCGGCCGATCAGATAGGACGGGAGCGGCGAGACCGCCAGCAGAAAAACAAAAAGACCGTCGTTATTCATACACCACCCGGTTCCTGCCTGTTTTTTTTGCCCTGTACAGCCGTTCATCCGCCGCGCGGACCAGTTGGCTGGAGATGGCGGCTTCACCCGGAAATTCCGCCACGCCGAAACTGGCCGTCACCCCGGCGACCGCGCCGCCGAAGGAAAACCGGCGGTCTTCAAGCGTTTTTCTGAGATGTTCGGCCACCCCCGCCGCCTCCACCTTGCCCACCCCGGTAAGGATGACGGCGAATTCCTCTCCGCCGTAGCGGGCCGTAAAATCTATATCACGCACGCCTTCAGACAGGGTTTGCGCCACGGCTTTCAGGACGGCGTCCCCGGCCTGATGGCCGTAGGTATCGTTGTAGGATTTAAAATGGTCGATATCGGCCATGAGAAGCGAGAAGGGCACCTTGGTCCGGGCGGAACGCAGCACTTCTTCCTCCACGCGGGTCTGAAAAGCGCGGTGGGTGAACAATCCGGTGAGGCCGTCCTTTATAGCGAGCTGCCGCACACGGTCGAACATGTAAAGGTTCTCCATGCTTACCGTGGCTATGGTGGAAATTATTTCAAGGGTCCGCAGGTCGGGGGTTGCGAAGCGGTTCGGCTCGGAAGAGACCAGCCGGATAAAACCGGCGATGGAACCGAACAGGTTCAGGGGCACCACAACGAGGGACCTCTGCCCCTCGGCGAAAACCCCGGCGGAAAGCCTGTTCTCTTCGGCGCTGTTGCGCACCAGCAGCGGGATCTTGCGCTGGGCCACCCAGTTCGCCAGAAAATCCCGCGGCGCGCCGGACTCAAAATCCGCCGTGACCCCGGGGAACTGGCGCTTAAGCATCTCCTGAAGCCGGGTCTTTATCTCGTCGGGCGTGGCGCAGGCCGAAAGCGTCTGGATGGAGACCGACAACCCGGCCTGGAACTTGATGCGGCTTCTCAGCGCTTCCCGGTGCTCCGTATACATCCTGATCTCGCTTTCAAGCCCCCGGGCGCGGCCCGCGTGCGCCTCCAATTTGGACTGCAGCAGGTCCGCGGAAGCCTGACGGCGGTTTTGCGCGCTGTGAAGCGCATAGAACAGTGCCCACAGGGCGGCGACCTCCCCGAAACTGAGAAGGGCCGCCTCCACCGGACGCCCCTGCGAAACGGCGCGCGGCAGGACGAACCCTATGGCGGTGGCGAGAAAGATAAAAACGAACTTAAGCTCTTTGTCCTGAAAAAAATAGAACCAGATGAAGATGAACCCGTAAGCCGGGAAGATCCAGAGAAAATGCTGGTCATAGAGCCGCAGCAGCCAGGAAACAGCCGCGAAGATCGCGAAGGGCGCCGCGGCCCGTATAAATTTGTCGTTTATCATCCCAGACCCTAATTTTACTATAAAATGCCGAGAAACGGCATTTCATGGCGCCCGACACGGGATTTATCCATCATTGTCCCGGATCAACTTCCCGCTATTGCCGCAGGATGGAGGAGTTTGACATTGGTGATCCTGCCCGCGTCGGAGGTGTTGCAGGCGCCCACCGTGCAAACTTTGGGAACTTTGCAGGTCTGGCCGGGCGGGCGGATATAATCGGCGTGCCCTCTGACCACGATGCCTTCCACAACGCCGGTTTTCCGGTCGAATACAGGCGAACCGGAATTGCCGTCGAAGGTGTCCAGATCGCTCGCAAAAAAATCGGGGTTCGAATTGTCGAGGACGCCGCCGGCCAGCACTATTTTGGCCGGAAGCCCGGACGGATGTCCTATAAGCGCAAGCCCGGCGGAGCCGTCGATCCGGCCTTCGGTCCTGAAGGCCAGGGGCGGACGGTTCCTCACCGGCCTGTCAAGCTGGACCACGGCATGGTCGACATTCCCGAAACCGCCGTACGCCCGCTCTACGACCTGGACGCAGGAATAAATATCTTCGGCCGCGACGGTATATTTGTTCTGGTTCGCGCGCTCGGCCTGAAAGCCGAAAACCCATTTAAAGTTATCGCAGTCCTCCGCGGTGACCACGCAATGGGCGGCCGTAACTATAAGGTCCTCCCTGACCAGGAACCCGGTGCATTTGGAGATCATGACCTGATCGGCGAATTTTTGCCCGGCGCACACTCTTTGGGAAAGGTTTGCCCCCGAAAGCTGCGTGCCGTTAATTCTGTCCACTGAGATCATGGCGGCCACGGAGCGTTGTTTTTCAAGGAACATCCTGTCGCCGACCTGGTACACATCCTGCCGGTCGTCTGCGCCGAAAATGGCCTTGTTTTCCGCCGCCGCGCCGGCGCCGCAGGCCGCAACCTGAAGCAGAAGAAAAAATACACCGTTGTAAAACGGCGTTTTATCGTAAAAACGCTTAGCTGATAAGTTATCCATACAAACGCAGCCTCCTGTCACCGGATACCCGCCGTTGCACCCGGTCCATTGTAACATTTTTGGTATAATCAGGGTGTCCGGAACTCCGGATAAATCATTCTGGGATGGAGCTGTTCATGATCACTTGCCCGGGCTTTAAAAAATCGGCGGTTTTGACGGCGGGACTCTTTTTTTGCTGCGCGCGGGGTTTCGCCGCGGCGCCCCCGGACGGCGGGTTTTCCGTGGTTTTCAGGCTTTCAAAAGGATTCGCCGTCGAGGATCTTGCGGCCTCGCTGCGCGGGCAATTCCCAGGGATAACGGTGGAGGCGGTGGTGGGGGATGTTTTCGAGGCTAAAATAAAAAGCGGCAGGGCCGGGAGCGGCCGGGAGCTTGCCGAGAAAATAGCGGACTCCCCCATGGTCGCGGCGGCCCAGCTGCAGGAACCTTCCGCTCCTCCCGAACTCGACGCGCAGGCGGACAACTCGGACGGATCCTGGTTCATCTCCAAGATCCAGGCTCCGCTTTTTTGGGAAAAAAGCAAGGGCAGCAGGTCCGTGAGCGTCCTGGTCTGCGACACCGGCATCGAGTCCGGCCACCCGGACCTGCGCGGCAATATAGGCGCGGGAATGAATTTTGCCGACGGAAGCGGCAATACGGAACCCACCGGCAACGGCCACGGCACGCGCATCGCCGGCCTGATAGGCGCGCAGGGCGGACATACGGGAGCCGGCGCTTCCGGCGTCAACTGGGAAGTACGGATCGTCCCCGGCAAGATAACCAATAAACCCGACGGAGCCGTGGACCATGTGGTAAGCGCCAAATGCATCAAGTGGGGCGCGGACCAGGGCATAAAAGTCGTCAACTTAAGTTTCAGCGGGGCCGTCAACAACCTGGCCGTCCAGGAAGCGGCGGAGTATATTTATCAGAGGGGCGGGATCCTGGTGGTCTCTTCCGGGAACAAAGGCGAACATCCGGATTATCCGGACGACCCGCATATGATAGTGGTAGGAGGGACAAATTCCCTGGATTGGCGGCCGCCGGCTTACAATACCGGAAAGTTCGTGGACCTGTCAGCGCCGGCTTCCGGCCTATACACTACGGATGCGGGCGGAAAATATGTGACGACCAACGGCACCTCGCTGTCCGCCGCCGTGGTTTCCGGCGCGGCCGCGCTGATCTTGTCGGTAAAACCGGACCTGACCGCACAGCAGCTTATAGACCTTCTGCTGGCGTCGACCGCTGACCTGGGCGCTCCCGGACGGGACGAGATCTTCGGCGCGGGCCGCCTGGACCTTAAAAAGACGCTGGAACTCCTGAAGCTCTGATCTTTATAAAAAACGCCCTCTATTTTTTAAAAATAGGGGGCGTTTTTTATTTTTTCCGATACTGGCGGTTAACCGTGCCGCTGTTTGTTGGACTGGATGATGTAATCCACCACGGAATGGCACAGGGCGGAGTGAACCGTTTCCACCACCCCATAGACCTGCGAGGGCACATAAAAATTTATCGCCCCCATGGAACGCAGCGGGTTGTCAGGACCGAACCCCGACAAGGTCACAAGCACGCAGCCCTTTTTAAGAGCGGCGCCGGCGGCTTTAAGGATATTAGGCGACTTCCCTGAACTGCTGATGGCGACGAACACATCGCCTTTTTCCGCGAAACTTTCGGTCGGGACGGAATAAATATTTTCATAACCCAGGTCGTTCGCCAGGCAGGTCAGCAGGGCCGGATCGGTAAAGCACATGGCCTTTACCCCCCCGTTCTTCCAAAGGTCGGCCGCCATGTGGCCTGCTATGGACGCGCTGCCCCCGTTACCGATATAAATGACCTTACCGGAATTAGCGGCGCATTTAACGACCGCCTCGTAGAAGGCGGTTATCCCGTCTCCCACCGGCAGTTTTTTGCCGCCCGCCGAGCATCCGGTATTGTTCATGCCTTCCGCCACAGAGAGCAGAAAAACTTTCCCGAAATTCTTCATAATTTCCATCCGCAAACGCGCGGCTTAGTTGTTGGCGCGTCTGGTTCCAGTAACAGAATCCGCCGCGAATTTATCCGGGCGGCGCACTTTTCCTAAAACATACAGGTCCCGGACCAGCTTAAGATAATCTCCGGCCACATTCCGCAGCGAACGCAGGGTCAGGGCCTTGGATTTTCCGTCATTGCGCGCCCCCAGTTTGTAGGGAACTTCGGCAAAAAGATAACCGCTTCTAACCAGCCTGACAAGCATATCCGTCTGAAAAAAGAAGCCTGTATTTCTTACCCTCAGTTCCTTAAGCAACGATTTTCGGTATAGTATGGTACCGTTGGTATAGTTGAAGGATACCACAAAAGTGGCGTTCACGATAAACCTATAGAAAGTGGAAAGTATCTTTCTGAAAATGGACCGCACACCCCTGTTAAAAGTAAAAGGGACGATGATGTCGACATGTTTTAGAAGGGGAAAATAACGGAAGATCTCCCAGGGCGAGTTTTCATTATCTCCCGGGAACCAAACCACGGCTTCGCCTTCGGCGACATCAACGCCTTCCCAGAAGGAAGCTCCGATCCCGCGCGGCGAAGCGTGCGTCAGGATCCTGACCGCGGAATTAGTTTTGCAAAGGCCTTCAATAATTTCACCGGTCCTGTCCCGGCTGCCGTCATTGACCGCTACGATCTCGCCCTTAACGCCGAGATCTGAAAAAGCTTTCAGCACCCCGTTCATTGTGGCCGTAATGTTCTTTTCCTCGTTAAGAGCCGTTATAATAACCGTCAATTCAGTCATGGTTTTATCCCGCCGGACGATATCCTTTAAACGAAGTTGACATGCCCCGGCGGATTTTTAAGCATCCAAGCGTACTCATTTATAGCGTGCGTGCGGCAATTCGAATAACATTTCGACACATCAAGCCCGGCGATCCTTTCCATGATCTTTCTGTAACGGGCGCTGGTGATAGCCTCTTTGAACGATTCTTTCGTCAGATCGGCGATGCGGAAATCCTCTTCCATGCCCCTGCTCTTATCAAAACACATGCCGCAGGGATACAGTTTGCCGTCACCGCTGGAGTAAAGCAGGAAAGGGGCGCCTAAACACCTGGCATAGTTCCTTTTCCCTTCATTCCCTATTTTAAGCCATTTTATAACGACATTATAACCCGGGACCGCTTCAGCTTCCGCTGTTTTAAGAAGATCAGCGTAACTTTTATAGCTGCCCAGTTCGTCAAAAATCCCCAGCGCGCCGTCTATCGTATCGCTGCACTGTTTGACGACCAGATAATCAACCCCGAGTTTTTTTCCCAGCTTAGCCAGGTCCACGACCTGATCCCTGTTGCTGGGAGTAAGCACCATCTGCAAACCTATGGTAACCGGAAGTTTAAATTTTTTCTTTGTTTCCGCGCAGAAGCGGATCTTCTCTACCGCGGTATGAAACAACCCGCTGTTATGAATCCTGGAATACGCTTTTTCCGAAGCGGCGCTGATATTAAACCGTATCCAGCTGAGCTCGCGAAGGGCCTGCACGCCCTTCTTGCCGGTGTCAAAAAGTATACCGTTAGTTCCGAGAGCCATATCCACTCCGGCCTTTATGCCGGTCGTTATTGCTTCGTAAACATGGGGGTTAAGCAGAGGTTCTCCCTCGCCGATAAGAGCCATTGACCGCACCCCGACCTCACCCGCTTCCCGGATATACCGCAGCAGTTGTTCCCTCGGGAAAAATATTTTCGCTCCTTCCCTGCCGAAGTTCCCCTGCAACGCGCCGAAACAATATTCGCACCTGATGTTACAACCTTTGCAAAGACCGACATCTATATGCAGCGGAGCGATAGGCTTCCCCTTCATCCAGTCCGCCACTCTGTCGGGATGCCAGTAAAGCTTGTGACCGTCCAGTCTATATTGGTCCTTCATATTGTTCCCTCTTTTTCATTCAATCTGAGGCAATAATCTTTTACCGCTTCCCGCCACGGGCGCAGGTTCACGCCTTTCACCGAACTCAACGGAGTATTGGTATTTTTCATCCCCATAAAAGGGAAATCCCTGAACGAAGCCCGCTCCACCGCCACATTAAGCCTGAGTTCCGCGACGATCGCAGACATGAGCTCAAAAAGAGACGCCTTCCCCTGGTTGGCTATATGGTACAGACCGAAAGGCTTCCCGGTCCCCAGGATCTCCGCGACCGCGCGGGCCGCGTCCAGGCTGTAAGTGGGCGATGAGAAAATATCACCGGAGATCTTTAATAGCCGGGCGCCCTGCCTGACCTTAAGCAGCATTTTTTCAACGAACTGATTGGTTTTGTCCGATTTCCCGAAAAGGATCGGCAACCGGAAAATGTAGCTGTTATTAGACGCGGCCTGCACAAAACAGTCCCCGCCGTATTTGGTCAGACCGTAAACATGCAGCGGCCGCGGCGTATCGTTTTCGGTGTAGTAATCGCCTTTCACATCATCAAATACCCCGTCGGTGCTGAAATGCGCGAGCGTAAAGCCGTATTCCGCCGACATTTCAGCCAGAAGCCTGGGGAAAAGAGAATTAAGGCGTATCGCCCGGCCGGGATCCTGCTCGCAGGGATCTATGCCCAGAAAAGCCACGGTGTTTATCAGGATGTCCGGTTTTTCCTTTTTTACAAGCCGGCGCACGGCCTCAAAATCCATCGCGTTGAAATCAGCGCTGGCGCTGGGAATAAGTCTATAGGCGCCGGACAGCACCTCAGCCAGAGCGGCACCCATTTTTCCGGTCGCGCCTAAAAGCAGCACGCATTTTTTCATTTGATCGACCATACCGCACATTTTACCATAGGCGGAGTTCGCCGGGGTGATTATTTGGCAAAAGCCGACTCTATCGCTGAACATATTTTAGGAGCGGAAATGCCGTATTTATCCCGCAGACCGCTGTTATTTTTTATGGCATGGATAAATTCATTCGCTATGCCGAGCCGGATAAGGCGGAAAGCCAGGCCGCCCGACGCCTTCCATTCGGCGATCATGGAACCCAGCCCTCCTGAAACGAAGTGTTCCTCCACCGTTATGACGGTGTGAATGCCCCGCAATTTTTCAGCCAGAAAAGCCGCATCAAGAGGATTCAGAACAGGCGTGGAGATCACAAGCGGGTGGAACTTTGTTTTCTCCAGCGCGGAAACGACCTCCGCTCCTATTGAACCGTGAAAAAGCAAAGCGACCTCTCCCCCCTCCCGTACTACAGAAGGCACGGTGATGTCCTGTATCCGGCCTGTCGCGGGATGCACAGGACCTTCGCAGGCCTTGGAGAGCCGGATGTATGTAGGTTTCAGGCTTTTACGGGCATAGGCGACGCAGCTCCGGGCCTCGACCTGATCGCAGGGAGACAGTATCTCCAAATTAGGAAGAGTGCGCGCGATCGCGATATCTTCCACCGCATAATGCGTAACGCCCTGGGGCGCGTAGGCGACTCCGGACCCTGTCCCGACCAATGTGACGGGGAGCCTTTGATAACAGACATCGTTGCGGACCTGTTCATAGCATCTGTACAACAGGAAGGGAATGATATCGTAGACAAAAACTTTATAACCGGACAGCGCGAGCCCCGAGGCGAAGCTCAGCATATTCTGCTCCGCCACGCCCAGATTCAGGAACCTGCCGGCGTTCTTCTTCTGAAACTCGTCCAGTATGCCGAAACCCGCGTCACCGGTAACGAAAAACACATCACGGTCGCGCCCGGCCAAAGATGTTATCTCGTTTATGACGGTATCGCGCATTTTATTTCATCCCGGAAAGGCTTTTAAGCGCCTTTTCCTTCAGTTCTTCGGTGACGATGTAATAATGCCATTTCATTTCATTTTCCATGAACGGCACGCCCTTGCCCTTAACGGTACGCGCTATTATTATCTTCGGCCTGCCGTTATGAGGCGCATTTACGGCTGCGCGCAACTGTGAAAAATCATGTCCGTCGGCTTCACAGGTTTCCCAGCCGAAGGCCCGCCATTTATCGGCGACTGGCTCATAGCCGCAGATCTCGTTTGGGCGGCCGTAACCCTGCAGATTATTATAATCGAGGATCGCGGTAAAATTATCGATCCCTAATTTTGAGGCGAACAGCGCACCCTCCCAGATGGAACCCTCCTGGGATTCTCCGTCGCCTATGAGCGTAAAAACCTTTCTGTCCGGACCCTTTTTTTTGAAACCGTAAGCCATACCGAGACCGATATTAAAACCATGTCCCAAAGAACCCGCGGAAGCCTCGACTCCTTTCGCCGAGAACCGGTCAAGATGGCCCGGCAAAGTCCCATCGTTCTGGAGATAACCTTCAAATTCCGCTTTCCCTATGATTCCCTTGTCCGCCAGCACCGCGTAAAGAGCCAAAGCGGCGTGCCCCTTGCTGAGTATGAAGATATCCCTGTTTTCCCAGTCGCCCGGATCCACGCGCATTGCCTCGCCGTAAAGATAGACGAGCGCGTCCACGCAGGAAAGCACGGAACCTACATGCGGGCATCTGGAACGGCAGGCGTTCATTATTACCGACTCCCGCACATGGCGGGCTGTTTCCACCAGCCTTAAATTTTGCATATTTGTTTCAGATCCTGGAATGCAGAAATTTCAACATTTTCCTGTCGCGACGGCACATGCGCAGTTTACAGGCTTGCGCAAGATTCAGCCAGCCCCACCCTGCGCCTTCTCCCAGGCGCAGGGCAGACTTATCGGAAGTGTAGCGCTGGAAAAAAACATACCTGCGCATCTTCCTGCCGCCGCAAACAAAATCATGCTCGGCCGCCGGGGCGGCAGCCGCCGGGGAGAAAGCGAGCTCCTCCAGCGATTCCCTCTCCAAGGCCTCCTGCGGCGACTCGCCGGGTTTCATACCGCCGCCGAAAAAAGCCCAATATCCCGGCAGCAACGGCGCATTTTTTGTCCTGAGCTGCAGCAGAAAACGCTTTTTCCGGTCATAAAGCACGATGTTCACCACTTTCCGTCTGCCGCCCGGCGTCATATAAAGTTGGCGTGCTCCGCCGGGTTCTTCAGCCGCCACAGATAGCGGTTTATCTCGTCCATCCGGCAGTTGACGCGGCAGGCCGCGGCGTCCATCCCGCGCACGAATTCCAGGGACTTGCGGCGTCCGGCGCCCTCCCAGATCCGGCGGAACGAGCTTTCGTTTATGTTGCCGTAGCGGAACTTTTCATTTTGCAGGAACATGCTGCACCCCCAGACATTTCCGCCCGCGTCGATATAGGTCCAGAAAGGCAGCGCCAGGCAGCGGGAATACGGACGGCCCCCCTCATCCCATTTCCGCATGGTATTCAGCCTGAAGATCACCGAGAATCCGGGACGGTTGAATTTTTCCAGGTCCGCGGCCAGTTTTTCATAACCGGCGTAACGGATCTTTTTGTATTTTCCCGTCAGGCTCCGCGGGTGCTGGGAATAGGGTTTTATCACCAGATAATCCATGCCGGCGCGCCGCGCTTTCTCCGCCAGTTTTACGGCCTCGCCGGCGTTTTCCGGCAGCAGCACCATCTGCATGCCGAGCGCGCAGGCGAAGCCTTTCTTTTTTTTCAGCGCGGCGGCGTAGCCGAGATTGTCGAAAACTTTCCCGAAATCCGCGGGAGCGGCCCGGTGGATCTTCGCGTAGGTTTCCGGAGTGCCGCCGTTTATGCTCACCTTGATCCAGGAGGTGGTCGCCAGGATCTTGTCGGTTATAGCGGGGCGCAGCAGCGCCGCGTTGGTGGTGAAAGCCGTGTCTATGCCGCGCTTGTTGGCGTACACCGAGATCTCCGCCATGTCCGGGTGGAGGAACGGTTCCCCCTCGCCTGCGAACATGACGCTCTTCAAGCCGAGGCCCGCCATTTCCTTCAGCCTGATCTTCAGGATCCCGGCGTCCAGGAACCGCGGCTTATACTCCATGAAGTCCAGCGCGCAGTAGACGCAGCGGTGGTTGCAGGCGCCCGACGGAGAGATCTCGGCATAGATCGGGTAGATGTTCTTATGCCTCAGCCAGTCGCCGACGCGCTCCGGGTGGTAGATCAGCTTATGGTCGTCTATGCGGTATTTGTCCATAACATGTGTCCGCGCCGTATCAAGGGCTATGCCCATCGGCCGGCCATATCACTTCAGCAGCGTGGTTATAAATTTGTAAAGCTCCACGGGCTCGATGGAAGAGCGGTTGCAGACTATGCCTACTTTTATGGCTGCCACGGCGTTCCCGACAAAACCCACCATTTCCATATCCGCGCCGGAAGCCGCCAGCGGGGCGGTCAGCGAAAGGTACGCGTCTCCGGCGCCCACGCGGTCCACGACCTTGCTGCTGAAGATCGGGCATTCAAAAAAACCCTTTTTACTGTCGTAAGTCACCGACCCCAGGTGCCCCCTTGTTATGGAGGCCCGCCGGCTCCTCAGATCGCCGGCCACCTTTTTTATGATCCCGTTTATCTCCCCGTACTTGTTGTGGGCGGCCAGCCGCACCTCGGGCTCGTCGATGCACAGATAATCCGCCCTGCCGTACTTGGTGATGAGATTATAGCCCATGTTGGCGCTGTTGGTCTGCGCGTTCACGGCCAGGAATTTCGCCTTCGACAACGCCGCCGTTATGGGGCCGCTTATGAACCCGTGCCCGAAATCGCTTACCAGCACCAGGTCGTATTTGCCGATGGAGGCCTCCAGGTGGCGGCAGACCCGGTTTATGGCGCTCTCCGGCAGCACATAGTCTTCCAAAAAGGAAACTTCGAAAAGTTTTGTAAGGAACACCGGGTCCACGAAGCGGCGCTTCACCACGGTACAGGTGTCATTTCGGTAAAAGAACTTGTGCCTGATATTGGGTTTAAGATGCTCCAGGATGTAGTCTTCCTTGGTATCCACGCCGCCCAGGCAAGTGACCAGGTCGACCTTGTCGCAGAAGCCGGCAATGTGGTTGGCGCAGGCCAGCACTCCGCCGGCAAAACGCTCCTCGCTCACGAACTTGGTAGAGATTATATTATCCTTGGGCGGTTTGTTCATCCCCTTGCAATAGTGGTACTCGTCTATTATAGCGTCGCCTATGACCAGCACCTTCAGTTTTTTAAGCCGTTTAAGGCCGTCTATCACCTCTTCAACCGAATATTTCTTCTTAAAACCCCCAAGGAACTCTCTGGCCTCGTCGGAAAAAACTCCGAAGAACTTGTTAAGCAGCGCGGTGGAGCTGAAAGTCACCTCGTCCGTGAAATGCAGCCTGCCGCCGACAGATTCTATAGCGTCCTTTTCGTGCAGGATGCCGCCCGTAATGTCCTGCTCCGGCGCGGCGTAATCGGAACCTTTTACATATACGCTGGGACGGATGGTCTTTATGGTCTCAACGGCGGTTTTCCACTTGTTTACCGCGACATAATTCACGGCGGTGAGGGAGGCCAGCGTCTCGGCGCGCAGCACCTCGTTAAAGACCGGGCGGCCGGGGCCTTTGTTCACATATTTGTCGGGGGTAAGGGTGACCACCAGCACATCCCCCTCTTTTTTGGCGGCCTCAAGATGCTTTATATGGCCGGGATGCATAAGGTCGAAAACACCGTGGCAGAGCACCACGGTCCTGCCCTTTTTCTTAAGCTCCCCGACTTTCGCCGCCAGGTCCGTTATCGGCAGTATTTTGCGGATGTGAGACATGCGCGCAGCTCCGTTCTCCGTCTTATTTTCCCAGGTATTTGAACCAGTCCCTGGTGGCTTCGGCTATGTTTTCGGGCGTCCACAGGGGCGCGGACCGCCAGTAATCTATATGCTTCAGGATCTCCTTCACCCCGTCCCGGAACGACACCTTCGCGCGCCAGTTCAGCGCTTCGGCTATCTTCCCGGCGTCCGCAAAGGTGCGGTCCGGCTCGCCGGGCCGCCGGGGGATGTAGGAGATCTCCCCGCCCAGCAGTCCCACAAGTTCGTTGACGCTGTAAGAGCCGCCGGAACCCACATTGAAAGTCTCGCCGCGGACCGGCGACTCCGAAGCGGTAAAGAACGCGTCGGCCACATCGGTGACATAAGTAAAATCCCTGGTCTGGCTCCCGTCCCCCACCACGGTGAACGGCCTGCCGCCGAGTTTCTGCGCCAGGAAAACACCGAACACCGCTCCATAGGTCCCGGAGGTCCTGGAACGGGTCCCGTACACATTAAAAAGCCTGAGCGAGACCACCGGTATTTTATAGACCTGTCCCCAGTGCAGTACGGTAGTTTCACCCAGGAACTTGGTAAGCGCGTACGGGTACTGGGGGCGTATCGGGGCGGTCTCCTTCGTCGGATATTCGTCCGGGATGCCGTAGCAGGAAGACGACGCCGCGTAAACGACCTTCTTAACGCCGCAATGACGCGAGGCCTCCATCACGCACATGGTCCCGTCGACATTGGCCCGGAAATATTCGACCGGGTTTACGATGGAGGGGACGATATCGGCCAACGCGGCAAGATGGAAAACCCTGTCCGCCCCGGAAAAGATCTTTTTGAGCGCGGCAAGATCGTTTATGTCCTGCCGTATAACTTCCAGGTCCGGATTTCCCTTATGGTGTTCAAGGTTGCCGGGCCGCCCGGTGGAAAAATTATCCACCACCGTAACTTTATGGCCCTCTTTCAAAAGCCTGTCGGTTACATGGCTGCCTATGAATCCCGCGCCGCCGGTCACAATGCTATGCGTTGTCATATGAGTACCAGGATATTATATCAATATCCGTCGTTGTTCTCTAAAAAGATCGGGAATGAGCCGGGAACCGGTTATCCTGCCGGGGCGAGACGGGCACGAATGTTTTTAAGCGTTTCCGTCACTGCCTTCGCCAAAAAAATCAGGACAAAAGGTTCGAATGGGAGCCTGTACCTAGGGACCGCGACATAGATCGTGTGCATCACCGAAAGATAGATCAGGAACAGCAGTACCGGCATAATTGAGGGGGTGTTTTTAACGGACAGCAGTATCCCGTACAACGCCAGCAGCATAAGCGCGATGTGGACCAGCTTGTAGGCCTCCGCCAGTTCCTTGGAATACTGTTCCAGCATTACCTTGCCTACCGGCAAAGTCCAAAGTGTCACGAAATTTTTTCCTAGACTTTTTGCATATCTCAGAGGGTGGGCGGCGGCGCTCTTTATAGCTCTTTTGCTCACTTCGCCATCCCAATCCCTCATCGGAATATTTGCCAGGTCCTTATATTCCCTTACCGGGGATATGATTACGAACCTGTCACCGTCCCACTTGTCATCCTGGGCCGAAAGCCACAGGAGCTGCCCTGAACCGACCGTGATCGGGATAAACCTGTCAAAGACCCTGTAGTTCCTAACGGTCCAGACGAGCACAATGGATGTGCTGATGAGGAAATAGACGATGAACCCTTTCAGGAACGTCTTGGTCGATCTGGAAAAAACGATATAGACGAATAAAAAGAGCGGCAGGAGAGCGAGCGTGGACCGGACAAGGCACGCCGCGCCTTGAACCGCCCCGGCAAAGTAAAAATACACATTCCTCTCTTCATCGACCGCCTTTACAAATAAATAGCACAGACCGCACATTAAAAAAGTGAACAAGGATTCCCCGAGTTTCAAGGCGCTGTAAAGGATCAGGGGCGGGTAAGCCGCCATAAGCGATCCCGACAACAGAGCGACACGGGAACCGAAAATAATGCCGGCTATCAGCATTATCAGCACCACTGAGGCCGAACTTAGAATTATCTGTATGGATTTTACCGGCGCATCCCCCCGCCCGAAGACACGGTTAACCCCCGCCAGGAACAGGGGATACACAGGCGCCCTGATCTCCGTAGGCAGACCGTCCGCTCCGACAAACCCCCTCCCGGCCAAAAGGTTATCGGCAATCGCCTGATAATCCACGGCATCATACATTTCCGCCGCTCTGGTCCTATCGCCGACGGCGAGCAAAAACCCGAATCGCAGAACAAGCGCGAGGACAAACACAGCCGAAAGTGTTTTTTTATCTTGTTTACACATGTGTTCCTTCCAAGGTCGGCGCGGAAGTTTTAGCGCTGAGAACCGGCGACCGCCATTTATACGCGCGCATCTCCAGAGGATAAAACAGCTTGGGAATGCGCAGCCAAGGGAGACTGAGAGCCGGAGGGAAGGTGGCGAACAATGGGTACTTGAAATCAATTACTTCCAAAACGGCGTCCGGAAAAGCCACGCGGCCCAGTTCAAGCATTGATTTGACGGAGCGGAAATACATGTCCAGCTTCACGCCCAACAGGCGTCTGACTTGATTCCATAGAAGACGCTGCAGGAAGGCGAACATTTTCCACGGGGCTATTTCAAACACTAACAAGCATCCGCCAGGTTTGATCACCCTGCCTAATTCGGAAAATGCCTTTGCCACGATTTCATCGTTTTCCCGAACCGTCCTCCCCACCATATGATGAATCGAATAGAATGCGATCGCAAGGTCAACGGAATGAGCATAAAGAGGGATATTAGCCGCCGTACCGCATACTCCAAGGTCAACCTGGCGATTGTCGAGAATTGACGGGCCTGAGGGCTCAAGGCCGATCACGAAGGCTCCGGGAGGGCGCTCGTATGGCAGGTGAGGTCCGCATCCGACATCGAGGATCACCTGCCCCGGCTCGAAATATCTCTGCAACAGAGCTACCTGTCGCTCAAAAGAGATCCGCCAATTAGCGCCGCGGTCCAGGATCCCCCGCCGCATGAGCTTGACCTTATCGTCGAAAAAAGAAAATTGATTCCCATCGGACATAACCGCAATATTGTCCTGGATCCTGCCTTTGAAGCCGCACGATGCGCAGGAGATGGCTCCTTCGCGGACAACTAGAGCGTGGCGGGATCGCGGACAAACAAGATATTTTTCTACGGCATGAGCAGTACCTGCCTCGCGGCCGTCATGAGAATGATCACTCATAATTTTTGTCCAGGGAACAAATTCGTCGTTTGCGGAGATTTCCCACGCCCTATTGTAACATAACCGCGCAGCCGCCCTCAATACTTCCCAAAAGCCATGTTTTTCGCGGTTTGTCTCCCGGGTTTTAAGCGGCCGGACTCCGGTGTGCCGTCGGTCTTCCCGCAAACATTTCACCGACATTCCCAAATCCTCGGATAAGCCGAGGCTTTGGGCATAGCGGCACCTTTTTCGCCATCTTTTCACAAACCACTTTAAATTTGTCAGCTTCAAGCACGCAAAACATATGTTTTAGATGTGTGGAAG
>Ga0172379_10003693_pt1 | contig 23915 bp, 17 predicted proteins | sample GrowelOW334metaG_FD_119756 | JGI IMG/M metagenome (GOLD analysis project Ga0172379, IMG submission 119756) | Groundwater microbial communities from an aquifer near a municipal landfill in Southern Ontario, Canada - Groundwater well OW334 metaG | ecosystem: Environmental > Aquatic > Deep...
GGACCAGAGGACTTACCGCCCACACCAGCATGAAAAACAGCAGAAACCGCGCTTCACAAACCGCCACCGCGCACACCGAGACAAGAAGAAACAACTGGGACACGGAAAACTTCACGGAAAATGCGGAATCTCCGACCAGTTCTTTTTGCGCCAGATGTATTTCTGCAAGCCATTCTGAAGCACGCCTCAGCAATATCGCCGCTGTTATCGCAACCCCCGTTCCGGCAACTCCCGCACTTAAAGAATATGCCGCAAAACCAAGCGGAATGACCAACAGCACGCGAAAACACATCAATGATTTTATAGTGCCGTTATATTCGCCTGAGATATCGAGGCCGGAACCTGCGCGCAAAATAAGATTCCTGGCGTTTGCTGAAAAGCTGTAATAAAGCGCCAAAGCGGCGCTTTGGATAATGCCAAGGTCAGCGGCGAGCGCGGTCTGTCCTGAAAAACCTGCGGTCAAAAGCAAAAACTGTATACCAAAAGTATTAAGAGTGAAGGCCAGCGGGAATGAAAAAAATTTCCGGATATTCGCCATTATTATATTCTACCACAATGAAAACGCTAACCTGTGATTGCAATAACCTGGCTGTTGCTGAACAGTTCCGGTTAAGAGCTAAAAACGCTTCTATTTACAGGCGAAGCGCACAAAAAAGCCCCAGTCAAACCGGGGCTTTTTCTACAAAGGTCTGTTTTCCGTTACTTTTTAGCGGGCGAGTCGGGCAGCTGTATTTTCTGCACGGGCTTGGCCGGAGCCGCCGGTGTTTCGCCTTGAGGCGCGGCTTTTTCAGCTTCGCCCTGAGGAGGCGTCACCGCAGTGCCGGGGGTGGGAGCCGACAGGGGTTCCCGTCCATATTTATCCACCACGGACTGCGCCCTGCGGGAGCCGCCCATAAAGGTGAGGCCTACGGACGTGACGGCAATAACTAGCGCCACGCCGAGAGTGAATTTTTTAACAAAACTCGTGCCGGACGCGCCGCCGAAAACAGCCTCGCTGCCGCCTCCGCCGAAAACGCCCATGGCGTTTCCTTTTCCGCTCTGCAAAAGCACCGCGACAATGAGCAGGAAACAAGCCGCGAAATGAATAATGAGAACCAGTGTGTACATTTGTCAGTCTCCTTTTATTTAGGAAGAAGCGCCGCAAGTCCCGGCAGTTCTTTTCCTTCCAGAAATTCCATGCTGGCCCCGCCGCCCGTAGAGCAGTGGGAAAGCTGGTCGGCTTTTATGCCGGCTTTTTTCAGCACCCGCAGGCTGTCCCCTCCGCCGACCACGGTAGTGGCTCCGGCTTTGGTGGCTTCAACCAGCGCTTTCGCGATTTCCAGACTGCCCGCGGCGAACTCGTCCGTTTCAAAAACACCGACGGGACCGTTCCAGAATATGGTTTTGGCCTTGGAAATGTGTTCTTTAAAAAGCGTAATACTGCGCGGGCCGATATCAAGCCCCATCCAGCCTTCGGGAATAGCCATCGCCTGCGTGGTTTTAACGTTGCCGGTTTCGGTAATCCCCTTGGCGATTACATGGTCCGCTGGCAGGAGGCATTCCACGTGCCTGCCGTAAGCCTTGGCGATGATTTCGGTGGCGGAGGCAACCTTGTCGTCTTCCACAAGGGAAGTGCCTATTGACACGTTCTGAGCCTTAAGAAACGTGTACGCCATGCCGCCGCCGATTAAAAGCATATCAACTTTTTCAAGCAGTTTATCAAGAACGGTTATCTTATCCGACACCTTCGCGCCGCCGATAATCGCCAGAAACGGCTTGGCGGGGTTGTTTATAAGCGGACCGAGGAATTCCAATTCTTTCTGCACCAGAAAACCAGTGCAGCCCGGCAGATACTGCGCTATCGCCGCGGTGGACGCGTGCGCCCGGTGAATCGCGCCGAAAGCGTCTTCCACAAACAGCTGCCCGTGCCGAGCCAGCTGTTTGGCGAAGGCCGGATCGTTCTTCTCCTCTTCCGGATGGAAGCGGAGATTTTCCAGCAGCACTATTTCGCCTTTTTTAGCGGCGTCCACAACTTTATCGGCCTCCGGGCCGACGCAGGTGGGGGCGAAATGGACTTTCGCCCCCATCAGTTTTTCAATCGAAGCGACAACCGGTTTCAGACTGAATTCCGGCGCAACATTGCCCTTGGGCCGCCCGAGATGGGCCATAAGCGTTACGCGGCAGTTATTATCAAGCAGATACTTCACGGTTTTCACCGTCGCGGCGATACGTTTGTCGTCCGCCACTTTCCCGTCCTTGATCGGAACATTGTAGTCCACGCGGACAAGAACATTTTTATTCCGCAAATCCATATCCTGGATTTTTGGCAGCTTGGATATATCCATTCAGTCCTCCGGTCGTTCAACTATTTGGCAAGAGTTTTCTTGACCATTTGCGCAAGCGTCGGCTCCGAGCGGTCTTTATAGGAATAAAGCACGCGGGAAGAGGGCCGCTTGATCTTAAGCAGCCGGCCCAGATCTATGGGAGTGCCGATTACAACCACGTCGCAGGGGACGTTGTTGATCGTCTCTTCCAGTTCGGCCATCTGCTTGTCGCCATAACCCATGGCAGGCAGGATTTTGCTTACATGGGCGTATTTTTCGTAAGTCTTGAGAATCGAACCCACGGCGTAGGGCTTGGGCGGGACGATCTCGCCCGCGCCGGCGTTCCGGGCGGCGATATAGGCCGCGCCGAATTCCATCTCGCCGTGCGTGAGGGTCGGTCCGTCTTCGACCACAAGCACTTTTTTGCCTTTCAAATCCACGGGGGTTTCGAACTCGCAGGGCGAATCAGCCTCGACAATCACGGCTTTCGGATTGATCGAGAGGATATTCGCGCGGACGCGGGCGATATTTTCCTTGGTCGCCGTGTCCACCTTGTTTATAATCACGACATCGGCCATTATGGCGTTTGTCATGCCGGGATAATACATCAGTTCATGCCCGGGCCGGTGCGGATCCACGACGACAATATGCAGATCCGGTTTATAAAAGGGAGTGTCGTTATTGCCGCCGTCCCACAAAATGACGTCGGCTTCTTTTTCGGCTTCGGCCAGGATCGTGCCGTAATCAACGCCTGAGTAAACGACGTGCCCTTCGCGGATATGAGGCTCGTACTCTTCCATTTCTTCAATGGTGCATTTGTGTTTCTTCAAATCGTCATATTTGGCGAAACGCTGGCAAGTTTGGGCGACCAGATTGCCGTACGGCATCGGATGCCGGATAGCGACCACCTTTTTGCCCATTTCTTTTAAAATGGAAGCGATTTTCCGGGTTGTCTGGCTCTTTCCGCAGCCGGTGCGCACCGCGCAAACCGCGATAACCGGCTTTTGGGATTTGATCATGGTCCGGGACGCGTCCAGAATGGTGAAGTCCGCGCCGCAGGCCGTGACGAGAGAACCCTTTTTCATCACATCTGCGAAATTCACATCACTGTAGGAAAAAATAACTTCTTCGATTTTATGCTTTCGGATGAGACCCGTTAACTCGCTCTCATCATAGATAGGGATGCCACCCGGATAAAGTTTACCCGCAAGTTCCTTGGGATACTTGCGGCCGTCAATGCCGGGGATCTGGAAAGCCGTAAAAGCAACTACTTCATATGCGGGATTGTCGCGGAAAACCACATTGAAATTGTGAAAATCACGTCCAGCCGCACCCATGATAATTACTTTCTTAGCCATACTGAAACCTCCAGTTTCAAGAAATCCGTGCCGGACGGCTGAACCGTCCGGCGCGAATTTCGGAACGAACAAAGCTTAAAAACCTTTCTTGGCTATATAGCAGGCAAGGTCATTTACTCTGTTTGAGTAACCCCATTCGTTATCGTACCAGCTGTAAACTTTGACATGCGTGCCGTCCATAACATGAGTCAGGCTCGAGTCAAAAATACTGCTGTGAGGATTACCGTTAAAATCCTTCGAAACGAGAGGCTCGTCCACATACTCGAAGTATTTCGCGAGCGCGCCCGAAGCCGCTTTTTTCATCGCCGCGTTGATTTCTTCTACGGTTACGGATTTCTCCAGATTAACCGCCAGATCAACCAGCGAGACGTTGGGCGTGGGAACGCGGATAGCGATACCGTTGAGTTTGCCTTTGAGCTGGGGGATGACAAGTCCGATGGCCGCAGCGGCGCCGGTCGTTGTCGGTATCATCGACAATGCCGCCGCGCGCGCGCGCCGCAAATCCTTGTGCGGTGCGTCTAAAATGACCTGATCGTTCGTATAGGAATGGATCGTGGTCATGAGGCCGGATTTGATCCCGAAACTCTCGTGAAGGACCTTAGCTACAGGAGCAAGACAATTCGTAGTGCACGAAGCGTTGGAAATAATGTTGTGTTTCCCCGGCTGATAGTCCGTTTCGTTGATGCCCATGCAGACCGTCAGGAGGCCGTCGCCTTTCGCCGGCGCGGAGATGATGACTTTTTTCGCGCCCGCCTTAAGGTGCATAGCCGCCTTATCAGTGGTGGTGAACCGGCCTGTTGACTCGTAAACGATGTCAACGCCCAGCGCGCCCCAGGGAAGGCTTTCCGGATTTTTCTCGGAGACAACCTTTATTTTTTTGCCGTCGACAATAAGATATTCGCCCTCGGCCTTGACTTCTCCGGGGAAAATACCGAACGTAGAATCGTATTTAAGCAGATGTGCGAGGGTCTTCGCGTCAGTGAGATCGTTAACCGCGACGAATTCAATGTCCGGGTTATTATATCCTGATCTGAAAACCAGTCTACCAATACGACCAAAGCCATTAATTCCAACTTTAACTGCCATTGTCTTCCTCCTTTGGAAAACTTATTTGTAGGCGGAGATCGGCATATCCGCCTATATAATAGCATAGCAAAATTAAAGGGTAAGGCAAACTGAGGGCAATCAACAGAAACCGAGGGCAAAAACCGGGCAAACCCGGAACATGGCCCCGCAGCGGAAGGAACAGGAACCCTCCAAAAAAATCCGGCTGCGTTTTGATTCGCAGCCGGAAGTCTAGTTCAGATTAGGCGGATTTGAAATTATTGGGCCTTTTCCTGCGCCCGTATTTATTGCGAAAGAAGGGACGCCTGCCGCCCTGGGGCTGCGGTTTCCTGAACGCGGGCCGCCATTTCAGCGTGGCCTTAATGGGCGAGGACAAGCGCCAGAAAAATATCACGGCAAGCATTAACAGCAGACCGCCGAACGCGGCAAAAATACCCCGGACAAACCACTTGTCATGGAATTTCAGGGAAACCACATGTTTGCCGGCGGGAACGCTGAGCACGGGGATCGGCGTTTTCCCGGCCGCAAACGGCACGGCCTTGCCGTCCACCGCGCCGGAATAATACGGCGAGGGCGAAACTCCGAACAGCACATCAACCGGCTGAGCGAATTCCGTCACCACGGTTATCCCGTCGGAAAAGAAATCGGCTTTAAGCGGCACGACGCGGTCAATGCCTAGCATGCGTTTGTCCAGAGCGACCGAGTTCACCCCGTCCGCCGCGGCGCTTACCATCGGGATGGCGTTGGGAACTTCTAAGATAACGCGGTTTTCATCGGAATAATATTCTTTCGCGCCGGAATCGTTCAGGAACCGACCGAACAGCCCCACATCGGCGCGGTTTACCACATACCAGCGCGCGCCCTGGAATTTGAGGGCGTAATCCACCTCACGGTCCGCGTCCCCTCCGCTTAAACTCACAAAACCGTTCTGATTAAGAAACGGCGAAAACCGCACGAATCCCGGAGCCAGAGTCTGATAGCCCGCCACATTATACAGATCCCACATCGTCGCGAAGTTGAAGGCTAGAGTATGCTGCATATAGCCGTTGCGTAGACTCTGCGGATTGGCGAAAGACGCTATGCGCCCGTCAACCAGCTTATCCTGCAAAGGCTCGGTAAGCGGCACAGGTTCCTCATGGACAAGGAAATTGCGCGAGGGAAGACCCGCGTATATAATAAAGGAAAACGCCACGTTAAACACCGCGGAGTAAACCACGATACGCTTCATGTCCACGCTGCCGAGCCGGTAAGCGATACGCCGGGCCAGGTGTACGATGCCAAGCGACGCGGCCGCCACCAGAAACGCGTTCGCAAAAAGCATTATCTTAAAATCGTAACGGAAGCGGTTTAAAACGGGAATCTGATAAACCAGCCTGTCGAAAGCGCCGAAACTCCACAGCAAAACTACTCCGGCGGAAACAAGAACAGGCGCCAGCCACAGTTCATGGCGGGTGCGTTTTATATCCCGCAAAAGGCCGAGCAAACCGGCCAGAACACCGTATCCCAGAAAGCAGAAGTAGGGCACAAAGAAGCTGAAGTAATTAAGCTCTGACGAAAACATTTTCGCCAGCTTCGCCAGTGACCCCGTTTTAAGCGGTTCCGACGAGAACGGGAACACCATGCCCCAAAACCAGAACAGGACATTATTGCGCCAGCTGGAGAATTCCGAGTAGGTAAGAGGCTTGGCCCGGTCGGCGGAAATGCCCGCGTATTTCGCCATGGGAAGAAGAACGGGCGCGCTCAGAAGCGCCGTGAAACCGAACGACATGAGGTACAGCTTGACCGCTTTTGAAAAACGCGCGCGGTCGGACCGCACCTCCCGTCTCATGATATAGGAAAATGTGAAAACTATTTCCGCAATGAACCCCAAAACCATATACTGCACGGAACCGGTTAACGCGAGCAGCGTTTTAAACGCCACAGACCAGACCATGTTGCCGTAAACCGGCTCGTTAACGATTCTGGAAGCGGCCCACAGCATCCAGGGGAACCAGGCCGCTGCGGGAATCGTGAGAATCCAGGAACTGCCCAGAAAAATAGCGAATCCGGTTACGGGCCAGGCGGTCGCGCCGAAAAAGCAGGCGTAGGAAGGCAGACGGCAGGTACGCTGCAGGAACAGGAACATGCCCGCCGTGCCGATAAGCAGGTGCAAAATAACATAAGCGTCTATAGCCGCGAAATAGTTTCCCGTGATAAAAAGACTCAGGAAAGTCGCCAGATAACTGAACGGATAAAGCGCGGCCCAGAACCCGGTGGCCAGAAAGGGCACTCCGCCGAACTGGTGAAAATTGACATAAGGAATATGTCCGCTGAACACCGATTTAAACGCGAAAATGAAAGCCGGCAGAAACGCGTTTCTGTTATCGTCCTGCAGGAAATAATACGGCCTGGTCACTTCCAGCGCGCAAAAAAACGCCAGCACCAGCAGCACGGCGCCAAGAACATAGCGCTGTTCTCTAACCCAAAACTTCAGTTTCTCTGTCATCAGCTCAACCCCGAATATTTACCACGGCTTGCCTGCGGCAAACCGCATTAAAAAGATACGGGGGCTTGCGCCCCCGTTAATTACGAATAAGCGTTTTCCGCGGTCCTGCTTTTCACTTCTCCGAGCAAAGCCGCTATAACAGCCTCTATTTTAAGGTCGGGAATATTCTTCCCGCTCTTTACGCGCACGGTTACCGTGCCGTTTGCGGCCTCATTCGCGCCCAGAATAAGCATGTAGGGCACTTTTTTCAGTTGCGTTTCGCGAATTTTAAGGCCTATTTTTTCGTTACGGTCATCCAACTCAGCGCGGATTCCCGCGTCCACAAGCTTTTGCCTGATTTCCTGCCCGTAGGCGTTCTGGCCTTCGGTCAGCGTCAGCACCTTTACCTGCACCGGCGTCAGCCAAAGCGGGAACCAGCCGGCGTAATGCTCGACCAAAATACCGTAAAACCGTTCCAAAGAACCCAGCAGCGCCCGGTGCACCATATAAGGACGATGCTCATGCCCGTCCGAGCCTACGTAGGATAATTCGAAACGTTCCGACATGTTGAAATCGAACTGAATCGTTCCCAGCTGCCATTCGCGGGCGATGGCGTCTTTGATTTTAAGGTCAATTTTTGGCCCGTAGAACGCGCCGCCGCCCTCGTCCACGGAATAAGGGATGTTTTCAGCTTCCAGCGCTTTTTTAAGCGACGCCGTGGCCTGCGCCCAGCGCGCAGGCTCGCCCACCGCGCCCTCAGGCATGGTGGCGAGATACGCCGCGATATCGTTAAACCCGAACGCGCGGAGGATATGCAGGTTGAACTTCAGCGTGCGAACAATCTCCTCCTCAATCTGCTCGGGCGTGCAGAAGATGTGCGCGTCGTCCTGCGTGAACCCGCGCACGCGCATAAGGCCGTGCAGGACGCCCGCTTTCTCATAGCGGTACACCGTCCCCAGTTCAGCCCATCTTAAAGGCAGTTCGCGATAGGACCGTTTATGCGTTTTATAAACCTGGATGTGAAACGGGCAGTTCATGGGTTTCGCGTAATAATCCATTCCGTCTATATCCATCGGCGAGTACATGTTTTCTTTGTAAAAGCCCAGATGGCCCGACGTTTCCCACAGCTGCGCCCGTCCGATATGCGGCGTAAAGAGGAAATCGTAACCGGCTTTAAGATGCTCGCTCCGCCAGAAATCCTCAATGAGCACGCGCATGAGCGCGCCTTTCGGATGCCAGTGCACAAGCCCCGCGCCTACATCGTCGTGAAAGCTGAAAAGATCCATCTCTTTTCCGATTTTGCGGTGATCGCGCTTGGCGGCCTCTTCTTGCTGCTTGAGATAGGCGTCCAGTTCGTCTTTCGTATTGAAGGCCAAACCGTAAACGCGCTGGAGCATGGGCCGCTTTTCGTCGCCGCGCCAGTAAGCCCCGGCGATGCGGGTGAGCCGGAAATGTTTTAAGCGGCCCGTATCCGCGACGTGAGGGCCGCGGCAAAGGTCAATAAATCCGCCGTTTTCGTAATAAGACATTTTTTCATCCGGCAGAGCGCCGATAAGCTCGACTTTGTATTTTTCACCCCTGTCCAAAAAAAACTTGGCGGCTTCGCCCTTGTCATGTTCGGAACGGACAAACGGATGCCGCGCTTTGACAATCTCCTTCATCTTAGCCTCGATAACAGGCAGATCTTCGGGAGTGAATTTATGTTCGCTTTCAAAATCGTAATAAAAGCCGTTTTCTATGGCTGGGCCTATGCCAAGTTTAGTGCCGGGGAAAAGTTCGGTAACCGCCTGCGCCAAAACGTGCGCTGTAGAGTGGCGCATTCTCTCAAGGGCTTCATCTTTGCTGATGTCAGATGCCATAGCTTTTCTCCGTTAGGTATAATGTATATATGGTATAGTATATCAAATTTGAAAATCCGGGACCGTTATGCTTTCAAAACTCAAAATTTTCCTGTTTATTCCGCTGCTGGCGATTTTGTTTCTGAGCGGCTGCGTAAACAGCGTGCGCAAGCGCGGCGGCTACAGCGGACAGACCGTAGAAACCACGTTCAGCGGCACCTGCGTGAAAGTGTCCGACGGCGACACTATCCGGGTTCTGCACGACGATATCGAGGAAAAAATACGCCTTTACGGAATAGACGCACCCGAACTGACGCAAAAAGACGGGGAAGCGGCCAAAGATTTCATGCGGAAAATGGTTTATGAAAAAAACGTGACCGTGCACGTGCAGGAAAAAGACCGTTACGGACGGTTGGTATCCGAAGTAACGGTAAACGGGAAAAATCTCAGCCTGGAAATCGTGAAAGTCGGCTGGGCCTGGTTTGAGAAGAAATACTCAACAGACTCATTTTTAGAAGAAGCCGAAAAAGAAGCTCGGGAAAAACGTCTGGGCATCTGGCGCGCGAATTACGTGCAGCCGCCGTGGGACTACCGCGCCGATCAAAAAAAACACCGCAAGAAACCATCCTCCTAAAAAACCAAAACCCGCGCCGCGCGAAACTTTTTCATTAAAAGAAAAAGGCTTGCCCCGTACTAAAACCGGAACAAGCCTCGTCGAGAAATGGTGCCCAGTATAGGACTTGAACCTATGACCTTTCCCATGTCAAGGGAACGCGCTACCACTGCGCCAACTGGGCGTAAATCAACCTTACCAATATATTTTATTAAAACCGGAGTGTTAAAGCAACATGCTGTCCAGTTTTCCGGGGGAGGGTCATCCCGACTCTCTGCCGCCCCGTATACGACGTATTCTGTTTCTGCAATGCGCCACCTGTGCTCTTGGACACACATATCCGTGTCGTTCGAGTTCACTTCTCCATCGTTTCACCGTCCGGGTGGATAAGCTGTAATCCCAACATATTTCGTCCAGATTTCCACCGGGCAGCATCCATTCACACACGATAGCGAGATTCTTTGCCAATGTATATCTATATTTCATAATTGACCCCGATTTTGATATGTTTTATCATCTCATTTACCGAAGGGAAAACCTGCCGACATCGATATAACCCAATCCTTGTCTGCGAAACTCCAAGTATAGCCCAAGCCCAGTGGCAGCGGAAAACGCCAGAATTGGTAATACAAATTAATTCCTGCGCCGGATTGATTGTATCTGCTGTTTCCATTCCAAACCCATGCGCTCTCGGCAAAAGATTCCACCGCTAGAATGCCTCTCTTGCTGCGGCTCAAAAAGTGGGAAAATGAAGCCGTGCCGCCGATTCCTTTGTCGCCTCGCCATTCGCGCCGGTATTGCCCGCGCAACCCGACATTGGGACCAGTGGGAATCAGTTGGGTGAACGGCAAAGACCACCCTTTAGTTCCGCTTACGCGGAAAGCGAGCTTGTCATGCTCTCTAAATTCCCACACTCCCCGCCAAGTCGCTTGCAGAATCGAATAGTCATATTCGGAATCCACGAAAGGTCCCGCTTTCATTCCCTTGAATTCCAAAACCTGCAAATTGCCTGTATTCTTGCGAGATTGGACGCGTTCGTCTAAATCCGAAAGTCCCAATCCCAGCACTACGCCCATGCCGCCCCCCTGCTGCGATATCCCGCCGTTGCCCTCATGCGTGTATGTGTAGTTTAGGCCGAGCATATTATGTCTTCCCGGTTCATCAGGAGTAGGGATTAAGGCATCTTTTATTACGAACTTCGCCATCGAAAAGGAAACGCCCAGTTTATGATTGTCGTTGAGCTTTCTGGAAACCGAGACGCGCTCCTGCTCTGAACGGCGTGTATACCAGTTTACGGGCTGCCCGACCTTGGCTGCATCCGGACTGGCCCCTAAAGTGTTGTATGCGCCGTCGGCGTATTGATTTTCCGTATAGTTATCGCTGACACCTTCCAGCGCAACTATCCAATCGCCCTTTGCAATAGCTGCAGTGGCGGAGCGGGTATTGGTTGCGGTTGTACCGCGCAGGAAAAGCGTTTCCGCGCGGTGAATCATGTTTCCTTCTATCAGCATGAGACTGAAGCCGCTTCCACTCGCACCTGATGTGAATAAAGGCAGTGGGACAATATACCAGCCGTCATCGGCATTGATGTCCACCACCACGCCATGAGAACTCTCATCATAGCGGCTTTTGACTTCCAGTTTACGAAAAACTCCCATTTCGTGCAGACGCTTTTTCACTTTGGCTTCCGCATCCGCAGTCCAAATGCCGCCTTTCTTTAGTTCCAGAACCCGCGCGGAGATCTCCTCGGCACTTGTATGTTTACTCGTTATATTGATAGCGGTTATGACTTTCCCCTCCAACTCCTCGCCTTGTGCATAAATTACACGCATCGGTATAAATGCAAAACAGAAAACTGTTGCGGCTATAAAATATCGTATGGTCATAAAAAACTCCGCGTGGAAGCTCCTGCCTTGTCCGTTTTATGGCGTTACCGCAAAAATCTGGCGATGGGGGGCCCGTATTGCCGTTTTGACCAAAATGTCTTTTTGGTTGAAAATTTGGCAAAAAAATATTCCGTGTCAGCGCAGACCTCTTATGAAGGTCCGCATCAGCACATTGCATGAATCTTCTTCGTTCGTTAGAGGCACTGACATTAAAATACGCACATCCATGCCTTGTAACAGGCGCATGCTGGCAAGAGCCATCATGCGACAATCGGACGATTTCATGCTTTTAAACTCCCCGGTGGCTATGCCTTGGCGAAAAAGCTTTTCCAAACGTTCACGAAATCGCTCGTTGGCTTTTTCAGTGTAAGCTTTTATCGTAGGCAAAAAATGAGGCAGGTCGCTCGCGAGAAGCGGATAAAGCGCGATGGTTTTCTTCGCTTCGAGATGGTAGGCGCGAAAAAACACCTCCAGCTTGTCCGCAATGGATTCCTTTTTCGCCATCAGGGTTTCCGTGTGGTCAAAAATCCTGTGCAATTCGTCTTCCGCTACCGCGCAAAAAATATGCTCTTTGTTTTTGAAGTAATAATACGCGTACTTGCGCGCCTTGCCCATGTCCGCAGCAATATCTTCCATAGTGGTTTTGCCTATGCCGTGCACTTGGAACAGCTTGCGGGCTACGCTTTTGATTTCTTCTTTTACCATCACTTCGCGGGCGTACATATTTCAACCTTTTGCCAAATTTGGTTCTTTAGATTATTCTAGCATCAAAACGAATATTTGTCAATACAATTACCCGCCGTTTTTTCCCAGCAAACGCAGCAGAGTCCATTTCAGTTTGCTGTCCAGTCCGTAGAGCAGTCCGTAAAGATTTCCGATGCACGGCATGCTGTAAATCTTCAGGCGTTTTTCAAGCCAGCGCACGTCGCCGCATTTTACCTTGAAACGCGCTATCTCACGTGGATTTGAACCGGGGAAATTAGACCCCCCGCGCGTGGTGAACAGCATTTTATAGCCAACTTTAACCGCGGATTCAATGAACCCTTTTTTATAAAATCCCCACGGCCAAGCCATGGCGGCGGGTTTGGTCCCGACACGTTCGGCGATTAAAGCGTAGGATTCGGACAGTTCGCCGTCTATGTCCCTATATTCGGCGCGTTTGTCGAAATCTTTATGGGTGTGGGTGTGCCCGCCTATTTCAAAAACACCGCTTTCAGCCATGACGGATATCTCCGGCCAGGACAGAAATCCGGACAGCCCGCGTTCGTCGCGCAACGTGTCGGGCGAAGGCGCGCCTTCAAACACCGTCGGGCGGACAGGATTGTCAGTTACCCTGTCGGTGGTCACGAAGACGACGGCGCGCATTTCATATTTGTTTAAAACGGGCCAGGCGCAAATCCAGTTATCTGCGTAGCCGTCGTCAAAAGTGATAAGCACGTTTTTGCCGGACAACGGCTTTGCGCCGGTGATATGGCCGTAGGCTTCGTCCAGAGTGGCGGTATGCCAGCCGTTCTCTTTCAAAAACTTTATCTGCGCCTCGAACTGTGAAACGGTAACCTCGCGGTCGTCAGACACATGGTGGTACATCAAAACCGGCAAAGCCCTCATTTTTTTACTCCGCACAACGAAAGATAAAATGATTCCAGCCTGTCACACACGGACGGCAGGTCAAAATTCTCCTTTACCCGCTCAAACGCTTTCGCCGCATATTCGTTCGCTAAAACGGGATCTTTCAGCAGTTTTATCACGGCGGCGGCTAAAGCTTTTTCATCCCGCGCGGGCACCATCTCGCCGGTAACGCCAGGGAGCATAACGTCGGGGATGCCGCCGATATCGGAAGCCACCGCCGGCACGCCGGCGCTCTGCGCCTCGATAAGCGCGGTGGCAATGCCTTCCTGCAAAGACGGCATGGCGAACAGGTGCAGTCCGGCAAGGATATCCGGTACGTCGGACCGTTCGCCCAGCATTTCCACATTCTTCTCAATACCCAGCTCCCTTACAAGCGGCATGAGTTTATCCAAATCGCGTCCGGCGAAAACAAAAACGGTTTCCGGGCAGGCACGCAAAATCTCGGGCGCGGCTTTAAGCATGTAGTCATGCCCTTTAAACCAGGAGTAATGGCCTATCATTCCAACGCGGTAAGGCGGTTTGAACTCAAGCGCGGCGCGTTTCGCCTTGGCGGCCTCGTATTTTTTAAAATCCACAGCCGAAGGAATAACCTCTACCTGTCCGGCGGGAACACCGCCTTTGACAAGTTCGGTTTTGGCTGCGTTGCATACGGCGATATACTTGCAGATCTTTCCGGAACGGTATTTAAGCGCGCTGAAGGGATTTATGCGTATGCGGAAAATGACACGGCGCGTAACAACGAGCGGCGCTTTCATGCCCAGATACCGGGCGATAAGGCACACCGCGTGCGCCCGCGGATGGTGAGCGTGCACCAGTCCGGCATTGACCCGGGCGGCTATTTTTTTTATTTTCAGGGCGGAAGAAACGTCATAATCCTGTTTGATGCGCAGGTCTATAATTTCAAATCCCGCCTGCGCGGCCCGCGTGCCGATAACGCCGTCTGCAGGGACGGCGAAAATAATTTTATGCCCGCGCCGGGCAAGTTCGCCCGCCGTCAAAAGCATCTGGTTCGCCCCGCCCGACCAGCCGTGCGATTCGCTCACAAAAAGTAAATTCATAAATGCCAGCCTTATTTGAAAATTTTGCGTTTCAAAACTTGAACATTATACAACAGCTAGAATCTCCGCCTCTTTTTACAGTCCTATGGGAATTTTACGCAGCCGCAGCGAATTAAGCACTACGGAAACGGAGCTCAGCGCCATAGCCGCCCCGGCGGCATATACCGGAAGCATTATCCCAAACAGCGGATAAAACGCGCCCGCCGCGAAAGGTATAAGGATGATGTTGTAGGCAAAAGCCCACGCCATATTCTGGCTCACCACCGCGCGTATGGCGCGGCTTAAGAAAACCGCCTCATAAACCGCCTCCACGCCGGAACGGGTGAAGGTTATATCCGCGCTTTCAACCGCGATGTCCGTGCCCGAGCCCATAGCCATGCCGATGTCGGCGCGGGCCAGCGCGGGCGCGTCGTTAAACCCGTCGCCCGCCATAGCGACATACGCCCCTTCTTTTTGCAGCTGCCTTATGATTTCGGCTTTTTCCTGCGGAAAAACCGCGCCCTTAAATTTCTCAATGCCGCATTCCTTCGCGGCGCGTTCGACGGCGAAAGGCCTGTCGCCGGACAACAGTATGACCTCTATGCCGGCGGCTTTCAGCTTCGCCACGGTCGCGGGCGCGTTGGGCCGCAGCCTGTCTTCAAAGGTAATATATCCCAGATAATGGCTTTCAATCGCGAACGCTGTCATGGAAAACTGGATATTCTCGAAATCCGCCGGTTCAATCTTGACGCCTTCCTCTTTAAGCCACAAAGGACGCCCCGCGAGAATTCGCACGTCGCGCCTTTTGGCGATAACGCCTTTGCCCGGCTCCGAATGATGGGAATCCGGTTCCGACGCGGCCACGCCCTTTTCGGAACAATAGCGGCGCAGCGCGGCGCCGATCGGGTGTTCGCTGTGGTACTGCACGGTGTGCGCCACCGTGAGGAGTTCTGACTCTGAAACACCTTTCGCCGGGAAAACATCGCGGACCGCCATGCGGCCTTCGGTTATCGTTCCCGTTTTATCGAAAATCACCGTGTTGATTTTCCCTATGCGGTCAAGCACGTCCGCGTTCTTGATGATTATTCCCATGCCCGCCGCGCGGTCAATGCCGACAGCCAGAGCGACAGGCACCGCCAGCCCCAGCGCGCACGGACAGGCCGACGCCAGCACCGCGCAAAAAGCCGTAAGAGCGTGAGCGATATCGCCATCCCCGAACTTCAGCCACGCCACCGCGGAGCCTATGGCTATAAGCAAAACCGCCGGAACGAAATAGAAGGAAATTTTGTCCGCCAGTTTCTGGATGGCGGCTTTCGAGCTTTGCGCCTCGCGCACCGCGCGAATGATGCCGGACAGCACGCTGTCTTTGCCAACGCCCTCGGCCCGCACAAGAATATGGCCGCTGTGGTTAATCGTGCCGCCGAAAACCTTGTCGCCCAAAGCCTTGGTGACGGATTCGCTCTCCCCCGTAAGGAGCGACTCGTCAACCCTGGTGGAACCTTTAAGGATAATCCCGTCCACCGGGATCATGCCGCCGGGCCTGACCGAAACTGTCATCCCTTTTTCCACACTAGCCACGGGAATGTTTTTTTCCGCGCCCCCTTCCACAACGGTCGCGAATCTGGGCGCCAGTTTCATGAGTTTGGAAACGGAACTGCCTGCGCGGCGTTTGGAATCGCTTTCCAGCCAGCGCCCGAAATTAATGAAGGTTATCAGCAGGCCGACCTCGCCCCACATGTAATGGTGAAAACGCTCGTAAAAAACCGTAGGCAGGACCAGCACAAGCGCGCTGTAAATAAAAGCGGTGGACGTGCTAAGGCTGACCAGCGTGTTCATGTCCGGCGACAGATTTTTTACGGACCGCCACAACCCCGCGTGGAAATGCCTTCCACCCCACGCCCAGACGATTCCCGTTATTAGAAAAAGGGTGTACTGGGACATGTCTATAAGCCCCGCGCCGAAAATCAGCGCGGTAAGAACGGCGGAGAAAATAAATTTATTACGGTAGAGCCTGCCTTCCGTCCGCATGACGTTGAGCGCGGCCTGGGGAGAATAATCTTCCTGCGCGGTTATTTCCACGACGGTATAGCCCGAAGCGGCGATAGCTTTTTGAATTTCCGCCGTACTTGTTTTGCTTTCATCCAGATCAAGATAAGCCGTTTTTGTCGGCAGATGGACGCGCGCATGGCTTACGCCTTCCAGCAAGGACAGTTTTTTTTCCACGCGGGCCGAGCAGGAAGCGCAGTGCATGCCAGCGATGGTAAGAACTATTTTTTTCAAATCCGTCATTGCAAAGTCTGTTTCCAGGCCTGTTCCAGTTTGGCGGTGTTGTCCCACTTGCCGGGATAGGCCGACGCCAGCGCGCTGTTTATGTCCGAGCCGTTTTTAAGTTCGCGCAGCAGCATGGAAAAGCCCACATGTCCGCCCTTTTCAAGCATGAAAGAGACAACGCTGCCCACCTGCTTATACCACTTGTCAACGGTGTCGCCGCCGTCGCGCAGAGGGACGAAGGAGAGCATTTTATCAAACGGCAGCGGATTGGCTGCCAGCTCTTTCGCCACGGCCTGGGCGTACATCTTCTGGTTCTCCTCGGGATAGGTTCCTATCTGGATATGAACCGCCAGGCCTTCGTTGAGCCAGACAAGATTCATATCCGAGCGGCCGAGATATTCGTTGAACACAAGATGTGTCATTTCATGGGCCAGCACGCTTTTCATGCTTTCTGAATTATACGTCAAAATGGCGTTGCCGACCGTTATCCCGCCCGACCATTCGGGCTGTTTCGTTTTCTCGATATATTCCTCGTGGCTGGCGAAAATCACTATCTGGTAAGGCGTGGACGGCATGAATGAATAAAGGCCGGTGACCCGCATTATGGTTTCATACTGGCTTTCTGCGAAATCGCTTACAGTGTCCAGATCGTTTTGAGAATAAGCCTTGACGGTGAAGTGCAGGCTGGTTTTCTCCCGCGCGCCGGGCGCCAGATCCACTCCCGTAACGCGCACGGCTTCGGCGGCGGTCCCGCCCTGCTCGCTTACGGGCACGTCCACGCAAGCCGAAAAAACAGCGCAAAAACAAACGCATAGAACAGCGGTAACTTTATTTCGCATTAGTCATATCCTCTTGGGAATTTTGGTCCGGCGGCGGAAAACCGGCCTTTATGCTGCCGCCGTAAAAATGGACCGGCGCAAAAGACAGCGCGAACGGCCGCTCCGGAGAAGGCCGGAAATCCAATTCATATTTCTGCGTCTGCGCCAGAGCCGAAGGAAACCCGAACCAGGCAAGGGACAGGCTCCGCACGCTGAAAACAAACCCCGGCGGCTGGACGCGCTCCTCGAAAGCGATTGAGGAAACAACGGCTTTTCCGTTGTAACTGAATTTTATGTTAAGCTTGTCGGAATCCGCATCCAGCGAGAAATTTTTCATCTGGGGGAACCGCTGCTCGATATACTCGCCCAGCGTCTTGGTAAACACCATGCCGCGCGCCACTTTAACCGCCGTGGCCCCGGTTACGCGCAGTTCCCGCCCGTCGAGATAAAAGGAAAAATTGTCCAGCGCGAACGCCGCTCCGAAAATATCCACGCCGTCCACCCGCAAAACTTTCGGAAACAACAGCGCCCGGGAGTAGCAGCCTTTTTCCGCGTTCCACTCGCCCAGCGAAAGGGAAGTTTCGATAAAACGCCAGCCGCCCATGGTTAAATCGCCAAGCTCGTTTTGCGCCAGGGCAAGAGGCGGCGCGGCTAGTTTTTTTCTGCCGTAAACGGACACGGCGTACATATTCCCGTCCTGAGGATTCCGCACCTGGAAGGAACCGGCGTTTTCATACATCGCGTTAAACCACGCGTTCGCGGCGGCGGGCCCGGAGGAAGTGAAAATCCCGCTGGACGCGACCGGCTTGTAACCGGAAAAATCAAGAACAAAATCGGGATACCTGTAAAACAGCCCGGAATCATCAACAAACGAGAGCCGGGGATACCCGCAGTTTCTAGCCTGCAGAGTCAGAAACGCGTTGGAATACCGCGGCGGCGGATTGAGCGCGAGCCCGGTGGTATAAGGTTCGCTTTCGGAAACGTATTTGCCGGCGGCTGAAAAAACAGGCCGGAGATCGTCCTCGTGACCGGCGGAATATGAGCCAAGAACAGTGATACTATGCCCGGCGAAAGTCACACTTTTCGCGGACAACAAACCGGTCTGGTTCCCCAGCGCCACAAACAAGCATAATCCGGCGAGCCACCAGCGGGCCGGTTTCGGCGTCATGATGCCTACGGCGGGCGCCATGGCGATAAGCGCGGGCCAAAAGAAGCGGGCTTCTTTCGCCGGAACAAAAATCAGCACGACATAAGTAACGCCCAGCCAATGCAAAAGGGTTTTGCGTTTGGGATACGCCATAAACTCCGCGCTAAGCATCCAGGCAAAAGCCGCTGCCGCCGCAACGAACATAAACAAAGTCATCCCGTCTACGGACTGCCAGAAATACCACGTCACCTTTCCCAGCGACGAAAGCTTTGCCGACACCGCATTCTCTTGCCACAGCGCGGATTTCAGCAGCCACATGAGCAGAACCGGCAGGTTGATCCACAGCCACACGCAGTAGGCGCCGAGCGATATGAAAATTATGTTGAGGCACCACTTCCGTGAATAGTAATTGAGCAGGCCGTTGACCAGATACATCAGTATCGGCAGAACGTATAGCGGAAAATTCCACGTCGTAAGAAGGCCCAAAAGGAAAAATACGCCGAACCAGTAGCTGGGTTTCGGCTTCTCAAAATCGTCGCTCCAGATGAACCCGGCGTAACAACCCGCCGCCCACGCGATTACGGCGATGTCCGGCGCAATAAGCTTGGCGCTGTTTAACACAAAAGGCAGACACATAGCGAAACAGGCGGCAAGCCAGCCGCTTTTGTCCACGCGGTTATAGCGCACTATAAAAAAAATGAACAGCCCTATCAGCCCGATGTAAAACGAGTTGAAAAGAACTATCGCTTTCGGACCGGCTATGGGCAACAATTTAACCACCGGCACCGCGAACCAGTAATAAAGCGGGGACATCGGCGCCCCGTCCGCGCCCGTCAGGGACGTGAACAGCCCTTTCAGATCCCCTTCGCTCCACAGGCGGGAATATTCATAAACGGCGTTGACGCCGGCTGTTTCCTCGGGACGCAGGGGCTGAATGTCCCGGCTTACCCAGATACCCAAAAGAAGGAACTGAACCAGCGCCAGAACCAGCACGCCGAGGAGAGCTTTGAAAATCTTGGGTTTTGCCCGGTCCTTTTCGCTGAAAGCGTCCGTCTGAAAGAAAATGCTTTCCAGAGTCATTCGCAAAGCGCGGAATTTTTCCCAAAACGAAAGCTCGACTTTTTTTTGCGGACTCATTGTTATTTAGCCTTCTTCAATTTTGCCGTGTATTTTTCGGCGTGTTCGGAATCCAGCTTCTGGGCCGTGAGATAGGAACGAAACGCCTCGCCCTTGTCCCCGGCGGCGAGCAGGATGTCGCCGCGCAGCTCGAAGGCCTGCGCGTTTTCCGCTTCCAGAGCAAGCACTTTTTCAACCAGTTCCTGCGCCTTGGAATAATTGCCTGCGCCCAGTTCGGCCTGCGCGCCGTAATAATAACCAAGCTTCAAATCCGGCGCGATGGTGGCCACGCGCGCGAAGTCCTCCGCGGCGTTGGCGTAGTCTTTCGCGTAAAGGCGCACTTTTCCGCGGCCCATATAACCGGCAAGGAAATCGGGGTTTATCTGAAGAGTCGTGTTGAAATCGGCGAAAGCGGCCTGATTCTGGCCCAGCGCGAAAAGGGCGAGCGCGCGGTTGTATATGGCAAGGATCTGCTTGTCATCAAGCGCTATGGAACGGTTGAAATCCTCCACGGCTTTCTGCATGTCTCCTATACCGTAATACGCGGTGCCGCGGTTTATGTAAGCCATGGCGTAAGACGGCTCCAGTTCCACCGCCCTGTTCAAAGCTTCAAGTGCCTGAGGGTAACGGTGCAAATCATTTAGGAGCGCGCCCATATTATTGTAGGCGCGTGCGTATTTCTTGTCAGCGCGTATCGCGCTCTGGTAGTCTTTCAGCGCGGACTCGCGGTCAAGCAGTTTTTCATAAGCCAGGGCGCGGTTGTTATACGCCTGGGCGTTGTCGGGATTAAGGGCCAGCGCGTCTCCGTAAAGCCGGATCGCGTTTTTAAACTGCCCCTGCAGATGATTTTCCCGGGCCTCGCGGAAAACTCCCTCGGATGTAGGGGAACACGCCGTCTGCGACACCAGGACCGCCGCGGCGGCAAGCAAGAATAAGAACCTCATTTTTCCTCCGAAAGTTTCATGCCAGAGGGCGCTTTCTTTTCGTCCGGGCTGTTGAAATAAAACGCCCAGGCCAGAAGAACTCCCCCGGCGCTTATAAACGAATCCGCCAGATTAAACACCGGCCAGACGCGGAAATCCAAAAAATCAACGACATAGCCGTAAGCCAGCCTGTCATAAAGATTCCCCACCGCCCCGGCGCAAATGAAAACCATAGCCAGGCTCGCCATTTTACCATGCTCGGCCAGTTGCCGGCGATAATAAAAAATCCCGCCCAGCAGCAAAACCGTTATGATCACGAAAAACGCGTTGCGCCCAGCCAGCATGCCGAAAGCGGCGCCCGTGTTCTCCACATAGGTAAACCGGAAAAACGGCGCAAAAACAACCGTTCCGGCGGGCGCCAGAAATTTCAGCATCAGCGCCTTGCTTATGCGGTCCGCCAGCAGAATCAGCGCGCCGAGCGCTATGGCCTTCGTCAGGGTAATCTTCATGTCAGCGTTTCAAGAACTCCCGCGCAGCGCGCGCACACTTCGGGAAACTTCCCGTTGCGCCCCATATCGGTTTTCCACTGCCAGCAGTGGGGGCACTTTTCTCCGTCCGCGTGGAACACTTCCACTTCAAGCGTTTTGGACTCGGACGGGGAAGTTGCGATTTCAGCGGCGGAAACTATGGCTATCGCGGGCCACAAAGCGAGCGTTTCCGTCAGGAAAACGCGGGTTTTCTCGTCCGGTGCGCGGAAGACTATTTTCGCCTCAAGGCCGGAGCCGATGAGTGCGGTCTGGCGCGCGTCCTCCAAAGCCTTCATGACGGTATCGCGCACTTTCCGTATCTCGGTCCAGCGGGCCACGGTTTCTTCGCCGGCTTTATAGTCCGAACTGGGGAACCGCTCAAGAAAAACGCTTTCCTTGAAATTCTTTCCGCCCTCGGTCTTGCGCATGGACTGCCAGGCTTCTTCAGCCGTGAACGCGATGATGGGCGCCATAAGCTTCAAAAGGCTCGCCGTTATCTCGTAAAACACGGTCTGCGCGGAACGCCGCTCGTGGGAATCCACGCCCAACGTGTAAAGCCGGTCTTTCGACGCGTCGAGATAGAAGGACGAAAGGTCAATAATGCAGAAATCCGCTATCGCCCTTATGGCGCGGCGGAAACGGAAGTTATCGTAATGGTCACGCACTTCGGCGATAACCTCGGCCAGACGGTGCTTCATGTATTTGTCCATTTCCAGCAGCCTGTCATCCGCCACGACGTGCTTTTGCGGCTCATAATCCCAGATAGCGCCCAGCATATAACGCACGGTGTTGCGGATTTTGCGGTAAGTGTCTATCGGCCCGTCGAGCAGCTTGGTGGAGATTCGCACGTCTTCCGAGTAATCGCACAGCGCCACCCACAGGCGCAGGACCTCGGCGCCGTATTTGGCTATCACTTCCTGCGGAGCCACCGTGTTGCCCACCGATTTGTGCATCGCGTGGCCCTTCTCGTCCAGCACGAAACCGTGCGTAAGCACTGTTTTGTAGGGCGCATGGCCTTCAAGGGCGACCGACGGAATCAGCGAGGTCTGAAACCACCCCCTGTGCTGGTCCGCGCCTTCCACGTACAAATCAGCAGGATATAATTCACCGGGCCGTTTTTCGTGATGTTTAAGAACGGCCAGCCACGAAACGCCGGAGTCGAGCCACACGTCCAGAACGTCCGTTTCCTTGCGGAAGTTCGCGGAACCGCACTTGCACCTGTAACCGGCCGGCACGATTTTCTCGGGCGGGTCAACAAACCAGAAATCCGAACCCTCTTTGTAAGCGCGGGCGCGGATCGCGTCAAACAAGCCTTTGTCCATCTGGACTTCGCCGCAGTCCTTGCAGTAAAGCACCGGTACCGGCGTGCCCCACGCGCGCTGACGGGAAAGACACCAGTCCGGCCTGCCTTCCACCATGGCTTTTATGCGTTCATGCTTGCCGGCGGGAACCCATTTGGTTTCCTCGATAGCGCGCACGAGTTTGGAACGCAGCTCTTGGCGGTCCACTCCCAGGAACCACTGTTCCGTGGCGCGGAAAATGACCGGCTGCTTGCACCGCCAGCAATGGGGATAGCTATGCTCTATGCCTTTGACAGCCAGCAGTTTACCCTCCGCTTTCAGTTTGTCTATGATAACGGGATTGGCCTCAAAAATATTCATTCCGGCGAACTCGCCGGCGTCTTTGGTGAACCTGCCCTGCTCGTCTACGGGGCAAAAAATCTCCAGATTCCACTTAAGGCCGGCGTGGAAATCGTCCTCGCCGTGGCCCGGCGCGATGTGGACTATGCCGACACCGGTATCCATCGCCACGAAATCTGTTTCGATTATCGGGTTAAGCCTGTCGGAAAGGGGATGCCTGTATTTCAGCCCGACCAGCGCGCGGCCCGGCACCTTGTCGCCGTAGGAACACTCCAGATCGCATTCAAAGATGAACGAATCGGCAAGCTTTTCGGCTACCACGAAATATTCGTCGCGGTTCTTCTCGTGAAGTATGACATAATCCTCTGCCGCAGCCACCGCCGCCGCGCGGTTTGCGGGCAAGGTCCAGGGCGTGGTCGTCCAAATCGCTATGGACATAGGCCTGCCGCTTTTCGCCGCGGGGCCGAATATTTCCGGGCTCGGATTATCAAGCGCAAATTTGACAAAAATGGACGGAGAGGTTTTGTCCTTATACTCGGTTTCCGCGTCCGCCAAAGCGGTTTCGCAGCCCACGCACCAGTAAATAGTTTTTTTGCCGCGGTAGATGTACTCGCGCTCCAGAAGGGTGAGGAAAGCGTCAATCACCGTACCTTCGTAGTCCGGACTCATGGTGAGGTACGGGTTCTCCCAGTCGGCCTGAACGCCAAGGCGCTTGAATTCTTCGCGTTGGATATCTATGAACCGGCCCGCGAACTCGCGCGCTTTGAGGCGGAAAGCCGGAATATTGTCTATATGGCGTTTGCTGAGGTTAAGTTCTTTTAAAAGCGCTTGTTCGATGGGCAGGCCGTGGCAGTCCCATCCGGGCGTATAAGGGGTTTTGTAACCGGAAAGGGCTTTGGACTTGATGATGATGTCTTTTAGGATTTTATTCATCGCGTGCCCGATATGCGTATGGCCGTTGGCGTAGGGCGGCCCGTCGTGCAAAAGGTAAAGGGGGCTGGCGGCGTGTTCTTGAAGCATTTTCTCATAGAGATTTATGCTCTCCCAGAACTTCAGAGTTTCCGGCTCGCGCTGGGGCAGATTGGCCCGCATGGAAAACTCGGTTTTGGGCAGAAGAACGGTATCTGAATAGGAAGCAACGTCTTTAGTCATGTGAGTCCTCTGATTCCATATTACCTAAGATAAAGTCATTATATGAAATTAGCGGGTATAATAGGTCACAATGGCGGAAAACGCGGGATCACCGGAGGTGAGAGACAGCACCGTTTCGTCTTCCGCGA
>Ga0172379_10003694_pt1 | contig 23910 bp, 25 predicted proteins | sample GrowelOW334metaG_FD_119756 | JGI IMG/M metagenome (GOLD analysis project Ga0172379, IMG submission 119756) | Groundwater microbial communities from an aquifer near a municipal landfill in Southern Ontario, Canada - Groundwater well OW334 metaG | ecosystem: Environmental > Aquatic > Deep...
AAAATACCACTTGTCAAAAGTGGTATTTTTAATGTTGTGACCCTAAGTAAGTGACCTGCGTCACTTACGTCGGGGAATCGAAGGTCGGAGGCATGTTTTATTTTTCGCAAAAAATAAAACAGCCGAGATGGGGTCGCGAAATTTTTTGAGTCGCAACTCAAAAAATATTTGTGACCGCTTCTCTGTAAGTGTAAATAGAATGCGAAGCATTCCATTTTCCGTTCGTCCGTCGTCCCCGTTTTCCCGCAATTAAAATATATGCTATTCTGTAATCACGGCTAAAGTAGGATTTGAAAAAAATAAACCACATATTTAAAAAAAGAAACGTGACTGTCCCCAATTCCAAAAAACAAAAATAGAGGAACCGAAACCGCTTGAAAAAGAGGTGTTTTCTCTGATTCAAAAACAAAGCACAACGGCAGCAATAAAAGCAAGTTCAAGCATGGCTAGCATAACCCCGAAAGTAATTAAAAAAGAACATTTTTTCACAAGAATCTGGAAAAAGTTTTTTAATTGGTTTTAAAAAAATGATGAAAACTATTTTTAAACCCTACCATTTTTTCCATTGAATATACATGCGAGGAAACATCGCGCCACTATTTCCAATGTTCATTTTTTTTTGAGGATAACCAGTAACAAATGTTCTTAAAATTTCATGAGCAATTTGTCTAATTGTTGCTAATTCAACGTTTTCAACATCTACCGATTCACTTCCTCCTTTGCCGACTTTCCACCCGAAAGAATGATTTTTTGAAAGATCAGAATAATTTTTATCTAAATTTTCGTCAACATGTGCACCACCATCTTGATCGGCTATATACCCGACAAGTTCCGCTCGTGTAAATTTTTTATTTTTTGTATATAATATCTCGCGATTCCAAAAGTCATTAAATGGAACATATCCTGTTTCTTCCGGCGAATCATCTAAAAAAGGAATTGCGGATTTTTCACCAGTTAAAACAAATAAAGCACCGCCAACAAATTCCATCCCAGGTTTATCAGGACAACTCGAATCATAAAATAATGTAGTTTCTTTTATTCCTAATTGACCAACCAATGATTTTGTTCGAGGATTTGGTCCATCTTGAAGCAATAACCGTAATGCTAAAGCCATCCGCCTCGCTTCCTCGATAATTCCCATGTCATAGGAATTTGCTGAAGAATTAATAAACATCAGCTGTTCTTTAAATCTTTTTTTTAAATCAATTTGCGTTTGTTTAACTTTTTCCATACGGTATACATTATACTCTTTACTTGTTTTATGCAAAATATGTTTTTTTAAACATGTAAAATACTTTCATTTCCGTAACAATTCGGTTCCAATTCTGTACCACTTGGGTCACAACATTTAAAATACCACTTGTCAAAAGTGGTATTTTAAATGAGCAAGAGAAATGATCTGCATATTTCCCATTAAAAAACAACAACTTGACATATTAAGTTGTATAATGTATTCTATATACGATTTGTTATTTATATTATACGAGGAGCAATAAAAATGGAGGAAGAAGTATTACGATTGTATACGATACAGCCACAGGTCCTTTGGGATACATTGCAAAAAGACGGTATTGTTCGCGTCGATTCGTGGCGGACTGACCGAGATTTTGTCCGAGCATATCATTGGTTAAAACTGCAAATGAAGAAGCGTATTCGCGGATACCGGGGCGGTGATCTGTTCTGGGCGTGGGTAGAAAAGCCTTTGTTCGAAGACTATTATTTATGGGGTAAACCGGGTGAGCATAAAGTATGTCTTGAGCTTTTGATTCCGGCGAGACGGGCACTGCTTTCTGATTTTGACCTATGGCACTGTGTCCTTAACGGATGGGATCTTACTTTAACTGAAAAAGAATTCGATAACATCGGAAGAAGAAAAATGTCATCATCGTATCGTCGAGAACGATCGAAAAGCTGGGAAAAAATTTTTGACCTGACACTCACCGACAAATATATCGACTGGCTGGGAGGAAATGTGCAAGTGCAAGCTACGTTCGAATATTTTTGTCAGGATGAGGTGATAAGCGTCGAGTACTTTGATGCGAGAATGAAATAAGTACTACCCATGCAAATTTGTGCTTGGGTAGTTTTTTAATATAAGGAGAGAATATGCAGCTTTTTTTTATAAAAATCAGTTTATTTTCCTGCCGATCAAACCATAGTTATCCACTTTATTTAGTTGACCGATGATTGCCGCCTTATTTATAATAAGTGCATCCGTGATTTCCAACGGACCATTTATTACAAGCTTATTGGACTTTTTTCCAATATCATTTCAGTCAAACCCGCATTCGTGCGGGTTTTATTTTTTTGGACGAAAAAATACCATTGTGTTCAGTACATGGCTCAAACGATTACTGAATAATGAATCAGCAGATATGCTTTCATTATTTGCCGGTGGCTATTATGTTTATCCCCACAATCAAGACCGGAAGCGCGGCGAGAATCGAGAGGAGAAGTTTTGCTTTTTCTTTCTTTTCCATGCGTATTAGTACGCATGGAAAAGTATGTATCTTTCATTAAATTTGTGATGAAGATCAGTTCTCCAGAAGCTTTTTGACGTAATCTGAAACATCAAAAAAAGTTGTTTCTGATTTTATGAAATACTTGTTTATCCCGAAAGTATTCGCAAGACTTCTATTTTCATTTCCGAGAAGCGAGGTTAATACGACAACAGGTATGCTTCGTGTTTGTTCGTTTTTATTCAGGTTTTCCAATACCTGGAATCCATCTTGTTCGGGGCGGTTGATCTCGAACAATATGACATCCGGCATTTCTTTTATTATCGCGGGAACGGTGATCGGACCGGTCGATGGAATTACGGAATCTATCCCCATGTTCGAAAATGTTGCGGAGTATACCCGGATGAGGTATGGATCACTTTCAAGTATGAGTATTTTTTTCATAAAGTTTAAAAATTAAATTCAGTAAAAGGAGAGTCTTCAGCGCTTACCGTCAGGTCGGACAGGTTCAGCATTCGTATCCAAGATGGCTTGATAGTGAAGACTGCATAATCGCCGTGTCCCGTACTGAAGATCGGCGGCCAAAATCCCTTGAGCTTAACAACAGATTCGGCTACTTCCATAAAGGCGGAGAAATGTTCTTCGCTCGAAAGGACAGAAGCCTGACCCGTTCCCTGTACGAACATTCCGTCTCTCTTCCAGACAGAAAATGCAATCGACGGATTTTCAAATAGGGACCTCGCTTTGTAGCTTTCACGTCCTGTTACAAAAGTAAAAACGAAGTCATCTTTCACTGCAAATCCGACAACCGAAGAGATCGGTTTTCCTTCGAGAATGGTTGAGATATTCATTATCGCTGTTTCTCTGAGAAACGCCAGCAGCTCTTCTTTGGAAAGTTCTCTTTTCATACAGATAGTATAACTCTTATCCTTGGGTTATTCCATAAATATGTGCGTAACTTTTTTCTTGCCAACACTGAATAAATGAGTTAAATTAAAATTTGAACCAAAAGAAAGGAGGATTACGTATGATCCCTGAATTGATATTACCGAAATTCTCGGGTGGTTCGCAGTGGTTCGACCCGGGATTTGTTGTTGATATTGTGAATAAATTTGAAGAGATCGGTGTTTCGTTTGTTGATGTTTCATGCAATCGAACGTCGCCGAATTATGACAGTCATTCCTATACGGAATACGTATTTGCCGGATATGTTCCGTTTTGCGCCTATCTCGTGACGCTGCGAGCGTTGCCGATCAATCGGCTCGGATATACCCGTTTTCGACTGACAATTTCCGGGCAATACCGAAAAACACACAAGGATGGAAAGTGTTTCGTTGTTGAAAAATTTTTCATCAATACGAATAATCTCGCTTTTTCGGAAGCGAAAAAATTTGTTTCCAAGCATTTTGCGGATATTTGGTCTTCACTTGCTCTTGTGTTTACAAAAAAAGTAGAGGTGAATTATCTTCCCTCTCCTGAAAAAGGGCAAGATTGTAAGATTGTGAATCGGGCGGTTTTCGACAAATTTCCGAACGGTTTGTTTATAGGAAATTTTGAAGAAAGTACGATATAAAAAACTGGACGCTCGAGGTATGAGCGTCTTTTTTAACTCCAGTTTAATCTTTACTTTTAAACCCGTATGTACTAATCTGACTTTAGTGCTTCTATTCTTCTTGGGAGAAAACAATGGAAAAAAGGTCATTGACAAAAAAACAACTTTTGGCGATTTTAGTCCCATTTCTGCTGGTTATGGCAGGCGTATTTATGGGGTATTTTTTAACCCCTTCTTCAAATACAGAGAATCGAATTCCTGCAACTGCGGAACTGAAGTCATTGATGGCTGAAAGGTTTACGCTCGCGGAAAATTGGGTGAATGGACTTAAGGAGGTATATTCTCGGAGCGGAAATGATAAAGAGGTGTGGGATGAATTGATACTTATTCGAAAACATGGAATCCCCGCACTTCCTAGAGACAACGGCGGATTGATATCTTCACGAGTGTCCGGCCTGAAAGATTTTAACATTGTTGTATTAACCGACAAAGATAAAAACCTCAAGCTTTGGGGTGAGATGATAAAATCTCGTCAGGCGGCCGGGTATTCAGGATCAAGTAAAACACTGGCTTTGGTGGAAAACGCTCCGATCAGTCCGTTGTTTAAAGGAATTGATTTTCTTCATGAGGTAAAACATTGGATGATCGATCCGGATGGTCTGGCGAATGCTGACGTGATGTCCTACTGTCGTGCAGAAGTTGTCGTTCATACATTTGAAAATAGGATACTTTTGAAGATCGGCGGGGAACCCTATCAAAAACTTTTGGACGAACGAACGGAAGAAATGTTGCGTCAGGCAAAAGATCCGAATGTGGACGTTTTGCCGTATGCTCATTATATACAGGAACTCAATAAGATCTTCGGACCTTCCTTTTCTGATCAGGAGACATTGACCAGAACAGCGGGATTTGAGACGGGCGTCGTATTTCAGATGGTTGACCGTAAATTTACCGGGGATAAAGAGGAACAAAAAGCGCTCTATCTGAGTCAAATATACCAATCGAATAATGAAGCCGCTACAAAATCGGCACCATTGAAATAAAAATAAAAAACGCGCCCCAACACTTCGGGGCGCTTTGCTTATACAGCCATAATTGATTCCAAATTTCTTCGTTGCCGGTCTATTTGCTCAAGTTCTTTTAAGAGTTCTTGCCGTTCGATAGCCCAACTGCGTATTTGGAAATATTTTTTTGTTGCGTTGACGGCATCCTTGTATAAGGTTTCGACGCTCTTGCCTCCTCGAAAAAATTGCCGCGTTTTTTGTATGGTGAGATCGACACCGACCCTGCTTCCCGACCGTATTTTTGCCATCAGTATGACAGGGAAGTTTACTGACTCGTGTGCTGTCAATTCAAAGTTTATAATGGCGAAAACCGCATAAAGTTTTGAACGTTGAATGATTTCTTCCGGCGTTGCCTTGGGATCTAAATTCATTGACTTCTTACATTCGTTAAACAAAGGTACTATGTCGGCGACTTCAATCTCGGCATCGTCTAAAATTTTTTGTGATGGATCACAAAGGTCCGTTTTGGTATAGATGTTGTGAAAAGTTAGATCCGTGTTCATGGTTCGACTCCTGAAAAAGTTAAAGTATCAAATATCCTGAATAAATTCTATGATAACATATTTTGTTTTATATGTCAACAACAAACAAAAAACCCGCCCTCAAAAAAAGAGGGACGGGCTTTGGTTCTTGTGGCATTTTATAGTTTCTTATTCACTACTCTTTCGGCTATCCATGCGTATTCGTGGACGTCGATCACATATTGCTCCGTAAAGATTTTTTCCTCATCGACCTGCCTCATTGCAGAAGGACCGTATAAATATGCGAATGCACTGTGGGCTGAGCCTTCGATATTTTCGACTTTTGTCAGGTGTACCAGATAAGCGGCACCTTTCAGAATTTGGCATATTGCTTTTTTATCGTTACATTCAGTTCCTGCTATTCCGGTCGCCTGGTCCGCTATTAAACGCGTTTGCATAAGTCCGCAGGCTTTTGCTTTGGAACAAATATTTTTGTTTCCCAAGCTTTCTTTTGCGGTAAAACCGACCAGCCGAGTGAGGGGGACGCCGGTCAGAGTACTGATCTGTTTCAGCTCGCGTCCGTATTTCTTAAAAATATTTTTTACCGTCAAGAGTTTAACGGCGAGCATCGTTGGTTTCCATTGTATTATTGGTGCGGGTTTCGTTGAGACCAGCAGTACCGATAAAACCAGCACCAGGAATACAAGAAATATTTTTTTTATAAACTTTATGATTTTTTGCACGGGTAATCTCCGTAATTGGGTTAAAGTTACAACTGTATACAGTATGCATTAAAATACATTAAATGTCAAGCATTCTTATCCACAATAAAAATTGCGAATACGTGTTGGCTTGGTATACTTATATTAGTTTTAGTTCGTTTTTTTAGTATAGTAGGTAGTAGTTTGGGGCCCGGGCCCCTTGTGTAGTTTTCACAAGTTGATTCCGCCAGATGGCGGGATTTTTGTAAAAGAAATGAAGAAAGCTTGACAGAAATTACTCTTTAGTATATAATGCGTTGGCATTGTTTGCATATAACTGTATTAGGAGAAAAACTGATGTTTCCAGAATCGAATAACGTAACTTTAGCAGTCCAGGGTGTAGGAAATAAGGGATTTACAACCCTTCAGATTCCTATAGGAACAACCCTTGATGACGCACTCAAGACGCTCGATAATTGCGTGATTACGGAGTGGGTTATTCTAGATAACGAACGCATTCGCTATGCGGGCGTTAAAAGATTAAAACTGGAAAAAGATACTGCGGTATCTTTTTTAGGCGAATAGGGTCGCAGTTGCGACAGCAGCGGGAGGGTATTTTTACCTCCCGCTTTTTTTATTACCGAAATTCGTGATACAATACGAACAATGATAAACGTTGCGGCAGCATTACTCTATGATGATAACGGATGTTTTTTGATCGCACAAAGGGCGAGTGGAAAGCTCGCCGGAAAATGGGAATTTCCCGGAGGAAAGATCGAGACGGGGGAAACGGAATTTCAAGCGATAACTCGCGAGATCAAAGAGGAGTTGGGTATTGACGTTGTTCCGAAAAAGATCGTCGGCGCTTTTACGCGGAGACATTTTGATACCGTAATCGAACTTGTTTTGGTGGAATGCGATCTTTTGCCGGATCAGAAAATTATCTCCGACGGCAGCCACCTTTCCCATGAATGGATCCAATTTTCGGAAAGCGAAAACTATGACTTCGCTCCGCTTGATAAGGAAATAATTCAATTTTTACAGCAGGAAAAATCCCCGGAATAACTTCGGGGATTTTGTTTATTGATGAAGGGATTGTCCGTCGAACGCTTCCCAGTCTTTTTTGAAAAAATATTTTGCGAGATGAAAGATCGTATAGGTAATAAAGAATGCGGAGAGAACATCGATGGAATAATGAACGTGACCCATGAGTACGATCACTCCGAAGAATATCGCGGTCAGAGTGAAGAGAATGAGGAGTGTTCTGTTTTTTGCGAAGATCAACGCCATGAGAAAAGGAAGCCCCGTGTGTGCTGAAAAGAAAAGATCGCCGCCGAAGGTGAAGTCTCGAATGATTTTTGACGTATAGTTTATGTCGGTTACCGTAAGCGATGGAGCGATATGAGTGAGGGATATAAAAACGGAACGGGTGAAAACAAAGAGCGCGATACTCTTTAAAATAAATGGAATTCGTTTCGGTTTGACAAAGCAAAGAATGGCGACAAAAATCCAGAGCGCAATCGGTCCGTAAATAAAAATAGTGTCGACATCGTACACACGAATGTTATCGAGAATTATATCAGTGACCGGATTGCTCGCCTTGATGGTGGCATAGATTCCCGCGTAATAATTTGCTACCAGCGAAAGACCGAAAAATATTGACGACAAAAATGCTGCGGAAAGGGAAGCGGCATCGTTCCAAAATTCTTTCTGATTGAGTATAAGTTGTTTCATGATATATGTTTATTTTACGTCAATATTTACTGTCTACATAATGATTCGGAGAATTACCTAATGTCGATATATTTGTCGGTTGTAGGTTTGTGGAAAAAAGCCTCGGAAACATAATTTGAAACATAGAGGAGGAATGTTTTCAGTAAGCCTTGACCTTTAAGCCGGCGCCCCGAAGTGTACATGATCAATTTCAGATCAAACTTGACTTTACCGAATTCGTGCGCTCTCCGCGCAATATTTGTGTCCTCCCCGTAAAATTCGATAGACGTATCAAAGCCTTTCATTTTTTCAAGAACGCTTTTTCGGATCGCAAAATTTCCTCCGACAACCATATAGCCAAGAACGAGATATACTGGCATTCCAAGGATGTACCAGTAAAGTCTTACGAGGAATTGTTCGAACGGGGAAATGTCGTAATAAATATACGGACCGGACAGGGCGGCGAGTTTTTTGTTTTTGTTGAATTCCCAGATGACGGTATCGAGCCAGCCGACTGGCATTTTGGTGTCGGAATCGATGTAAGCGAGAACATCCCCTCTCGCTTCCAAGAAACCTCGCTGACGCGCTCGCGTCAACCCCTTTTTTTCTTCGCGAACAACACGCACGCCGGTTCGGCTTTCCGCGATATCTTTGGTGTGGTCGGTACTCGCATTGTCAACGACGATAATTTCGAAAAATTTTCCACCCGCGTTCTTTATTGCGGAATCAAGACATTCGCCGATATATTTTTCTTCGTTGTATGCGCAAATTATGAGGCTGATGTTAAGGTTTTCCATATAATTAGATTTTTTTTGAAGGAAAAAATTTTGCTTTTAACTTGCGGAAAAAATCAGGCGAGTTTCTTTTAATAATGAAGTAAATTGCGGCAAATATCAAGAAAGTACCAAGCAGATAAGCAATGTCTTTCTGAATAAATTTTAGTGCGCCTTCCCAGTTGGCGCCGAAAAAATATCCGGCAACAAGGAATTCGCCTATGCCGACGAAAACGGCGGGGATATTATATTTGAAAAATGTCTTTTGCGGTATCTTATACGTACCGGCAAGAAACGGAGTGATCCAGGAGAGCGGACCGAGTAGACGCGCAAAGAATATCCCTTTCGCGCCGTACTTTGCAAAAAATTCCTCGCCTTTTTTGTGGTTTTCAAGCGTAAAAAATTTATTTCCTTCTTTGAAAAAAGAAAGCCCGTATTTGCAGCCGATCCTGTAGCTGGTGTAATCTCCGAGGATCCCCGCCGGAATAGTTGCAAGCGTGACGAACCAAATATTCAGTACTCCGGCACCAGCCAAAATAGCCCCCGGAAGAAAAAATAACTCGCCATAAATAAAGAATCCCGGACCGACAACGGTTTCAAGATATGATCCGACAAAGAGCACGATATATGCAACGTGTTGGTGCATGGAGAGCCACGTCATCATATCCGTGAGCGTAGTGGTAAATATTTCGAACATAGCATTACAAGCAGCGAATTACCGGATATTCTTTCGCTTTTTTGAAGAGTTTGAAAATAAGCGCGTCCCAATTCCATTTGATAAATTGCGTATTCCAGCCAACCGCTTCGAATCGGCGCGTCGATGTTTCAACCGATTTGGTGTCGAGGTAAAAGAAACGGCCGTACGGAAGGAGGTCTTTGATATATTTCAGATCTTCCGCAAGTGTCAACCCTTCATCAAAGCGCGCCTTATTTTTGAGAGTTGCTTTGGCTATTTGAATGGCGTACGAGGTGTTTGTATTTTTGTGACCCCAGTTATAGAGGGCAAACCATATCATTGCGTACCAGCTTTTGTTTTCCATCGGGTAAACTTCGGTCGTGCCGATGGCGAGATCTTTCTTTCCGTTTTTTCGGAGATATACGGAGAGTTCTTTAAGGAATCCCGGTTTTAAGTGCGTGTCGGCATCAAGGAAAATAATCCAGTCGCTATTGGCACAAATGACGGTCATTCCGAAATTTTTCGCTTTGGAAACACCGCGGAGCGCTACGCTCATCGTACGGATATTTTTGTCGTCAAGCTTTTTTGAAATATCATACGTTTTATCGTCCGAACCGTTCTCAATAACGAGCGTCTCGAAAAAGTCCTTCGGATAGTCGAGCTTTTTAATATGATCAAGCGTTGCGCCGATATATTTCTCCTCATTGTGTGCGGGAATGATTATGGAGAAAAAATACGGTTTAACGCCGGCATTGCCGACATTGGTTGTTTGGGCGGAGTCCATGAATATATATTACCAAATAACAAAGACTTTCTCCATGGATAAGCGATGTGATATTAAAAATACAGGCATTAAGGCCTGTATTTTTTAAGTATTGACGGGGGAGTATTGTCTTCCCAGAGAGAACGGTTCGTGAGAGATCGCCATGAGCCAGTTGTCTTCGCTTCTTACTTCGCTCGACCAGCGTTCAATAAAGTCGTCGGTTTCCATAATGGTTCGTTCTCCGTTCCACGGGTCGTTTAAAATGATGTGAGTGTCATCAGCTCGGATGACGACGGCATAGTGATTGTCGTTCTCGCTCGGTTCGACAAAATGGACAATGACCGGAATTCCCAGCTTGAGCAGCCCTCCGATTTCGACGATCGAAGACTCGTCGTTTTCATAGACATAAAAACCCTCTTCTTGCGCCACACGGATCAAATCGCTGTGCAGCGTTCCGTATTCGGGATTCGTGTGTAATCGTTCCGAAAGGGATTTTTCAGATAGTCTGACATCATGAAAAAGAAACATCATACTGAGTGATGCCGGGCCACAAGAATATACGGTTTCTTGTTTGAGGTAGGGGACTGCAATCATGTAAGTACTATTTTAGCAGCCTATAAAAGCGAGCAAACCGGAATTGGAGGCTGAAAGTATACAATAGCATACATATAACATATGTGTCAAGTTTTTTTAAGTCCTCACACCACGTCATTCTGAGCCTGCGAAGAATCCCGTTGCTTTACCAACCAAACGATGTCAAACCACTTTCAGTGTGCAAAAGAACGAGATTCTTCGCAGGCTCAGAATGACGGATACATAAGGATTTTGTGAGGACTTACTTTAATATATCATCCGTGCATTTTCTTTAATTATTGATATAATAGTATGAATATTTCTAACTTTCTTTATTTTATGGGGAAGATAATTAAAATACTTCGCATAACCGCACTGCTTCTTATGGCGGTTACCGTCATTACTCTTCTTACCGGGTTTTTGGCGGTGAAGCCGGGACTTATTCCTTGGCTTGGAGAAATTGATTCGTTTAAATGGCATGTCGTTATTATTCCTCTTCTGTTCATTCCACTTGTTTATATACACTCTTTAATGGGGATTTTGATGTTCTTTGCGCGAAATCAAAAATACAATACCGATTTTTTGAAATTCCTCGCTACCGCATCGTGGAGCGCTATTTTTGCGCTTTTCCTCTGGATGTATGCGATGCAAAATTTGCCGATCAAAAAAGATAGTACCGCAACCGCGCAAGTAAATATGCCGGCAATAGACAATACCCAAAACGCTCAACAGCAAACGGAGGAAACGGTGAAGCCTGCAACTCCGGCAAAAGTCATTCCTTCGAGTACATTGCTTAATGCCGCCGAGGTTGCGCGGCATAATACGACATCGGATTGCTGGATGATCGTTTCGGGGAAAGTATATAATGTTTCAGGATACTCGACTGCTCACCCCGGCGGCGCTCAGGAAATCGCTTCCTATTGCGGAAAGGACGGAACCGTTGCATTTAATACTCAAGGCGGACAGGGAAGTCATTCGTCGAGAGCTGAACAACTGTTGTCATCATTTTATCTCGGAAATATTGGAGGAAATGCGTCTGCTGCCGCTATTAAAAATGTTCAAACCGCTACGCAAAACATTCCGAAACAAGACGACGACGGTGATGACGATTAATTTGGTATGTAAAAAAGGCACCGATGTCGGTGCCTTTATTCGAAATAATTTCTTATTTCATTTTATCTAAAAGATGATCGCGTATGTAATTAATACATACTATAGTGACGGCAGCAAGAAGGATCGGTCGAAGTGGAAGAGGGTGTCCGGCTCGGAGAGTAAAGAAATACGCTATAATGAATCCGGTAATCCCCATAATCCAAAAAATTCCCTTGATCCAAATGGAAACCTCTCTTTTTTGTGCGCGTCCATAGAGTTCGTCGCCGTTTGGTAGCGTCTGCAAAATAGCGCCGACAAAAAATATGATAGCAAGACCGATAAGTATGGCGGGGATAGTTGCCATTCCAGCTTGTATACTTGGTGATGAGTTGTACAAGATAAACCAACCGGCTGATGAAATCAGTCCGTACATATACCCCGAAGATATTTCATTTTCAAACAGCGCGGCGATTGCAGCAGCCGGGTTTTTTAAACCCCAGCCGATTTTTTTAATAATTTCAGTATACTTGTTCATTTTTACTCCCTGAGGCAGAAAACAAGACCTGATTCCTTAATACCACAGAAAATAAATGTATGCAAGGAAAAAACTCTTGACTTGTTGTTTTATTACTGCATAATGACTGAAGTTGTTATGCCGTTGCCATCGCATCGAGAAATCGATCGAATGACGATACAACAATTCAAAAAAGGTGCGAAAGCGCCGATTTTGCGTGTACGTTGAAAACTGAAACTAAATTGACCCGCCGTCGCTCTCAACGAGCTATGGCGGGCAAAGGGAGAAAATAATGAAGAAAGATTCATGCTTTACAATTCAGCACGAAGTTCTTTCGGCTTGGGTGGCAACACTCATGAAAGAAGAAAAAGTTCTGGCGCCTGTGGAAACGAGCCCCGGGAAATTCGCGTTTGAATTTCTGAACAAAGCGAAAGATATTCGTCTCGATTATGATACGACGACGCTTCCTCCGACACAAAAGGTCTTCATGCCACAAGGCGAGAAAGTTGTCACTTGGAAAAAAGTTGACGGTAAAACGGTCTTCGGACCGGGCGATGATCCGACACCGATGGTTATCTTCGGTATGCATCCGTACGACATCCACGCGATAAAAGTATGGGATGATGTCATCGGTGAAAAACGCGGCAGTCTGGCAGACCCTCAGTATCTCGCTCAAAGAGCTGTTACTGCGGTCATTGGTCTTGATGTTGTCGAACCTCCGCCAAATTCATTTTGTGCAAGTCTCGGTACGCACATTGCGACAGAGAACTACGACATTATGTTGACGGATTTGTTCGACGGTCGTTACTTTGTTGAAGTTGCGACGTCTCGCGGTTTGGGATTGTTTCTGCAAGTTTCCGAGTATGAAGAAGCTACGGGAAATGATCGGAAAATTCGCCGTCTGGTTCGTGAAGAAATTGCGACTCGTTATCCGAAAACACTGCCGGTTCCGGTAGAGAAGCTTCACGATTTTCTGGAAAAACGTATTCATCATCCGTACTTCGATACGACCGGCGAATTGTGTGTCGCCTGCGCGAAGTGCACTATCGTGTGCCCGACGTGTACCTGCTGCAATATTATCGAACAGCCGGCACTCGACGGAAAAAGCGGATGCCGCGAACGCATATGCGACTCATGCCAATTGCCCGGATTTACCAAAATGGCGGGCGGTGTGATCGCGAGAAAAACACCCGGATCGAGGGTTCGCCACCGGATACTCGACAAGTTCGATTATCATCACGGTTGCGCGACCTCTTGCGTCGGCTGCGGACGCTGTGTGGCTATATGCCCCGCGGATATCGCAGACCCGGTGAAAGCGTTAACTCTATTGCAGGACGAGGAGGTTGCTCATGTGCAATAATCAATATCTGTACATTCCGAGGCCTGCCAAGATTCTTGAAATAGAGGAACTGACGGACAAGGAAAAAAGATTTCTTCTGAAATTTGACGACGGAAAACCTCTCGGACGAGGTGAGTTTGTCGCTGTGTACGGAGAGGGTATCGGCGAAGCGCCGATTTCGCTCTGCTCATCGCCAAGCAATACTAAAACATTTGAAATTGCCGTGCGCCGTATTGACCCTCCGGAAGGTAGGCACGACGAAGTGTATGTGCAAACGCTAATGAATGTTACCACCTATATTCATACGAAAAAGGTTGGCGACTATCTGGATATTCGTGGTCCTTTTGGCCGCGAGTTTCCCGTTCATAAAATGAAAGGCAAAAACATTGCTGTCATCGTCGGCGGTATCGGACTTTTTCCGGGGATTCGTCCTTTGCGGGAAATTTCCGAAAACAGAGAAGATTTCAAAAAGGTGTTCGTGCTCTTCGGAACAAGATCGCCCTCCGAAAGATATTTTCCGCGGCTGCTTGACGAATGGACCGAATCAAAGATCTTTGATGTCCGTGAAGCTTATGAAAAATTGGCGGACGGAACAAAAGGCGGATTCGTTACCGGCGTCGTAGATGCGATAGACGGCTGCAAACCCGAAGAAACTGCGGTGTATATCGTAGGACCTTCGGTGATGTTCAAACCGGTTATGGCATCGCTTGCTAAATACAACATTCCGGATGAAAATGTTTATTTTTCTCTGGAACGTCAAATGCGGTGCTGCGTCGGAAGATGCGGTCACTGTCGGATAAACGATGTACTCGTTTGTGTCGATGGTCCCGTATTCTCACTCAAAGAGATCAAAGACAGACGTCTTTGGGAGGCATTATAATGAGCAGATTGGAAGAATTTAAACTCCGAGCACTGCGCGGAGACAAACCGACGCTCGTTTATGCCGAGCTTGGTTCATGCGACGGATGTTCCATGGTTATCGTAAACTTGGATACGACGCTGCTTAACCTTGTCGAAGTTTTTGACATTAAGCAAATGCGTATCGCCATGCGCGGCGTTCATGAAGGACCAATAGATATCCTCATGGTTGAAGGCGCGGTAACGTGCGAAGAAGAAGCGGAAGAACTTCGCGAACTTCGCTCTCGTACCGATTATCTTATCGCCGTCGGGGCATGTGCAGCGCTCGGAGGAATTCCGGGAGGCGCACCGGCTTGTGCGGTGAGGAGAGCTCAAAACGGTGAATTCGGTGCTCACGTAAAAGGACAAAGGCCATTTGCGCCGCGTCCTGTTCATGAGATCGTTCGAGTTGATGCCGTCATTCACGGTTGCCCGATTTCCACAGAAGATACTGTGCGGGCAATACGCGTCATTCTCGCAGGTGGAAGACCGGATCATACCGATCGTCCCGTTTGTACGGAATGTATTTTGAAAGACAACGGATGTCTCTTGTTTGAAGGTCGCGCATGCCTTGGTCCCGTGACCCGATCCGGCTGCAACGCGGTTTGTCCATCAGTAGGAAACTTCTGTTGGGGTTGTCGCGGATTGCTTCCTGATGCGCCTTTGAACGCGCTCTATAACGTGGCAAAACTTCACGGAATACCGGAAGCTGATATAACCCGAAAATTGGGAATGGCAAATCAACGTCATTTCACTCTGAAAGAAGAATCCGCCTCCGCCCTAAGCTACGGCGAGACGAAGAAGGAGAAAACTAATGTTTAGTAACATTCTGAAATATCCGCTCCTTCATGCCGGCAACCACGAAATTGGCGCCAGTGTCGGAGGAAGCGGCGGAAGAGCCATCGCGAGAAAAAATATTCCGATGGTCGAAGGAAAGATGTCGTTCGAGATCGAACAAGAAGCTGATGGTAAAATCAAAAGCACCTTGATCGTCGAAGAACCGCTTCGACACTTTGAAGAAATTTGCAAAGGAAAATCCGCTGAAGAAGTTGCCGTTATCGTGCAGCGTATCTGCGGCGTATGTCCTTTCCCGTATGCGCTTGCGGCGTCAAAAGCCGCTGAACGCGCATTTGGTATCAAAGTGTCCGATCAGACTCACCGTCTGCGCGAGCTTGCTCTCTATGGCAACATGTTCAACAGTCATGTGCTTCATGCGCTTGACCTCGTGTTGCCTCGACTGCTCCACTTAAACAGCATCATTGAGTTTGCGGTTGCGAATCCTGATAACACGGCGCTTGCCGCAAAATTGCTCGGGCTTCATACATTGGGTAACGACCTGGCAAGATTAATTGGTGGACGGGAAGTTCACGCGGTTGCGATAACTCCCGGCTATATGACACATATCCCCAAAGCGGAGGATTTGAAAGCCATTCGCGAACGGTTGGCAAATGCGCACGAAACGTACGGTGTTCTTGTGAATGTGTATGCAAGCATCGCGGCGGGCGCAAATCCAAAACTGCCGATTCGTGAACGCGAGTTTATCGGGTTGGAGGGTGACACGAAGTATCCATTTTACAGCGGGCTCATTCAGTCCTCCAAAAAAGGGTTGATGAATGCACAAGAGTTTGAAAAATACAAACATGAATATGTGGTTGATAATTCAAACTCAAAACAAGTGTATACCGACATGAGTGATTCCTATATGGTGGGAGCCCTCGCGAGTGTTAACCTAAACTGTCATTTGTTGAGTAGAGAAGCGTGGAAGGATATGGAAACCCTAGGGCTTACCTTACCTTGCTACGATCCTTACATGAACACAGCCGCTCAATTGGTTGAAGGTCGCCAAGTTTTGATTGATGCTGTTAAAGCGATTGATGAACTTTTGGCAATTGGGCTCAAAGCGGAAAAACGTCCTCGTATCATTCCTCGCGAAGGATACGGGGCCGGATACCTGCAAGCACCACGCGGTATGATTTGGCACGAATATCGGTACGATAAAAACGGCTTGGTTACGTGGGCAAACTGTATTATTCCTACGGGGATGAATACGGGCAGTATGCAAAAAGACCTTGAACACTTCGCGGCGCATCTCTTAGGAGAAGCGAATGCAAGCGACGAGGAAATCGGGTATGATCTCGACTTACTGCTTGCTCATTACGATCCTTGTAACTCTTGTGCAGTGCATGTTGTACGTTTGGGAGAGAAGAAGGAAGAAGTTCCGGTTTTCACTCCTGATGCGAAAGTCGCTGTCGTATCGATCGGCAATCTGATTGCCGGAGATGATGCGGTTGGACACAAGGTTGTTGAAGAAATGAAACACCACGGATTACCCAAAGGTGTGGAATTCATTCACGGCGGAGTTGACGGTCTTACCATTTTTGAAGATCTTGCGAAAGAGAAATATGACGCGGTGTATTTTGTTGACGCCGTAGACGGTCTCGATCGCGTCGGCGATGTGGTTCGTTTAACCGAAAAAGAATTGCTCGAAAAAGCAGAAGAAACCGGTTCCAAACTTTCATTGCATCAAGGTGACTTCACATATGCGTGGAGATTGGCAAGAGCCATCAAATTGAACTTACCCGACACGATCGTGTTCTACGGCATTCAAGTCGGAACCACGAAAGTCGGGGCCGTGTTCACCCCCGTAATAGACGTTCATGAAATCGCTCACACGATTATTCATGAAATAGAAAATTTGTATCGCGTACATCGACCAGAAATATGCGTAATGCAAAGATAGTTGTTCTTTAAAGTAATACCCGACCCTGGCGAAAGTCAGGGTCGTTTTTATTGACAAATTTTTTATTCAGTGCTTATAATAGACACAGGGTTGCACGAACAAAAAACTCGCGCAAGATATCTGTTATTTTGATCGAAAAGCAGAAGGAGCGGAAAGTCATGTGGATAGAAAGATTATTTAGAAAATCGGTCGTTACTGAGAAGAAAACGGTTGTAAAACCAAAAACAAACAAAAAAAGCGCTGCTATTATTTATTGGACGCTCGGCGTGGCATTCGGCGTACTATTCGGTTTATTTGCTTTGATTGTCTTCAAACCCGATGTCATGGATGGTTTAAACAACGAAAGAATCGCGGAGCAGAATTTTCAATCGGCATTGGTTGAGAAAGCAAGGGTTGTTGCAGTGAAAGCGCCGTCAGAACAAATCATTGAGTACAAAACGGTGAACGGTGACACACTGAGAAGGACCGTCATTATTTACGGTTATGGTGTTCGCCCTGATGACGCCAAATGCACTCAATTTTTTAACAAGAAAGATAATCCAAAGCTTATGAAACTTCGGGAAGTATGCGTGTATACAGAGAAAGAAGTCAAAGCGGAATCTCTTTGGTTTGACGACGCAGTAAGATCTGCTTCCAAATGGAAAATCTGGTCTCTCCTCGGTGGTCTGCATGCTGACGGACAGCTATTGTCTCCTTGATCGAGTGTGAGATCAAGTTTCTATTTGTGAAAATATTTCACAGTACCCCCCCCATCATAGTGACGGGGGTTTTGTTTTTTTGCACAGAGATAAAAAGGCATGTCTTTCGACATGCCTTTAATAAACAATCTCGTTCCTAAATCATAGTCGCAATGATAAGTGCGACGATGGTCGTCAGTTTGATGAGAATATTGAGTGATGGTCCCGCTGTGTCCTTGCATGGATCGCCGACTGTGTCGCCTGTTACCGCCGCTTTGTGCATTTCGGAACCCTTGCCGTTTCCTTTACCGAAGGCGCCGCCTTCAATATATTTCTTGGCATTATCCCATGCTCCGCCCGCATTTGATAAGCAGATGGCGAGAGATACGCCGACGAGCAAGTTACCTGCGAGCATTCCGCCGAGCATTACTTTTCCGCCGATAAATCCGACGAGAACGGGGGTAAGAAGCGCGATCAACCCGGGGAGTATCATTTTACTGATAGCCGCCTTTGTCGCTATATCCACACACTGTACATGATCCGCTTGTGCATTCGGATCTCCCGCAAGCAAACCTGCGGTTTCTCTGAATTGTCGCGCGACTTCCATTGCTATGTCATGAGCTGCATCTCCAACCGCCAAGAACGCCAGGGCTGAAAAAATGAAAGGAATCGCTGCACCGATAAATCCGCCTATCAGTCCGTCGGCACTACCCAAGTCAATATAGGAAAGTCCTGTTGCCATTTCGTAAGCAACGAACAAACATCCTGCAGCAAGCGCAGCCGATGCAATAGCATATCCTTTACCCATTGCAGCGGTAGTATTTCCGACAGCATCCAAACTATCAGTCCGAGCACGAACAATATCAGGAAGTCCGACCATTTCAGCAAGACCGCCCGCGTTATCCGCTATCGGACCATATGCATCAACGGAAAGTTGAGAACCGACGGTTGATAACATGCCGGCTGAAGCGATGGCAATACCCAGGAACCCGGCAAAGAAATAAGCAAGTTTCATGCCTATCACCAATACGGCGATTATCGGTCCTATCGACAGCATTCCGATAGCAAGACCGGCAATAACGACGGTTCCCGCTCCGGATTCCGCAGCTTTGGCGATCATCTTCACAGGAGCAAAATCGGAAGAAGTAAAATATTGAGCGACAAAACCTATAAGCGCTCCCGACACAACTCCGATAATGAGCGAATAAAATACGCCGGATCGCAGATACATCATCTCTGCGCTGACAAATGTTTCAGGACACAAATAATTCACCGTCGGATAGGCAAACAAGATCACCAAGGCGAGGGAACTGAAATTACTCATATTGAGCGCCGTCTGCGGATTTCCACCTTCTTTTGTACGAACGAAGAATGACCCGATAATTGAGGCGATAATTCCAACCGCAGCGAGTGCGAGAGGAAGAATCGTAAGTCCCATGTTTCCGATGTAAGCGCCGAATATCATGGCACAGATGATCGCTCCCGCGCATGACTCAAACAAGTCTGCGCCCATACCGGCAATATCTCCAACGTTATCACCAACGTTATCGGCGATCACGGCGGGATTGCGAGGATCGTCTTCCGGAATTCCGGCGACAATTTTTCCCGCAATATCCGCGCCTACGTCGGCCGCTTTGGTATAAATACCTCCGCCGACACGGGCAAATATGGCCACTGTCGATCCGCCTGCGCCATACGTCAGCAAAACAGGTAAACTGATCTGATTGATCGTCGCCATGTCGCCGCCAAACAGCCAGAGATAAAACAGGAATAGCCCGGTAATTCCAAGCACAACGAACGATGCGACATAGGTTCCCATAACGGTACCGCCGCCGAAAGCGACAAGAAGCGCTTTTTCCAGACTGGTTGTCGCCGCTTGTGTTGTTCTGCAGTTGGCGAGAGTTGCCGCACGCATACCCAAATATCCGGTAAATGCGGAAAATATCGCGCCGACAGGATATGAAAATGCCGCCCATCGAAGAGCAGGATCGCCCATGTAGTAATTCAAGAGATAAATAACACCTGTTGCAACTACAACAACCTTGAACAAGGCTTTATATTCTCGAGTAAGAAAAACCATGGCCCCTTCTCGGACCAAATTGCTTATCTCTTGCATTTTTTCATTTCCGGGATCTTGCTTCTTTATCCACCACGCTTTCCATTTTGCGTAGATCAAGCCGAGAGATCCGGCAGCCAAACATCCGTAGAGGATGTAGAGTATATTATTGTTCATTTTTAGCCTCCTTCCTATGAAGAGAAAAAACGACAGAAGTTCTTTGTTAATTTATAAATGAACTAACAAATACCGACACTAGCGTAGCAAGGATAATCGACATTGTCAAAACAAAATACACCCTCCGCCATAGCATAGGGTGTATTGTCAAATTGTTATTTTTTACAGAAGAGTGGGGTCGAGGCCGTCATTTCCGGGGGTTACTTTGAAGAGCACCTTCACATATTCCCAGAATTTCGCGTTGCCCCCAATCTCATTGGCACATTCGAGAGCTTCGGATTCGTGGCGCGATTTTGGATGGATCGAATCGAGAGGGAAATGGCGATATACCCAGGCGACCTTATTGCTTGCTTGATATTGGTCCATGACCTGGTTCATCGTTGCGTCGAATCGCTTACAGAAAGGACATTCAGGGTCAGAGTATTCAACGATCAAGAGATCTGCGTTTCTGTTTCCAAAAATATGATCCTTGTCCGTGATAGGCGGAATGTTTCCTTCGCCTTCCGCGGTGTACTTTGCGGTGCCGGCAAGAGCAGCTTCAATTTTCGATTTCACCATATCGATCGGTTCCGCACCGTTTATAAGAACTTTCTTTCCGTCTTTTGTAATGATAAGACTGTACGGTGTTCCCTGAATTCCGGCTTTGATTCCCTCGTCCAGATCTTTTGCGACGGTATCTGCATATTTCCCGCTCGCGAGGCATTTTTGGAACGCTTTTTTGTCGAGCCCGACTTCTTCAGCTATGGTGGGCTTTTTTAATTGCGCTGCAACGCCCTGATACTCGGGACTTTTCGGAGCGGCGGGCGTTTGAGATCCGGTATACAATATCGAACCGGCGACCAGGATTCCCGCAATAATGATCGCGATCGGTACCATGATTGAAGGATTTTCTTTTGACAATTCTTCCGTTGGAACTTTTTTCGCAAGGTCAACGCTTACGGAGGCAATTTCCGCATGCATTTCTTTCGTCGGAACTTCCTCGACTTTTTCATCGTGTTTTGTGATATCGGCGGATAACATTTTCTCCGGCATCGTTTTGTGCGGCTCCTCCGCAACGGTCGGCTCAAGATGTTTTTCAACTTCATGCACGTGCTCCGCCGGGACGACATGAATTTCCACTTCTTCCGACTTTTTATGTTTTTTATAGTGACCCATATAATTTGTGTCTTTTCTAGTAATATTTTTAGCTGACCTCTATTGTACCATAGCGCAAAAATCTGTGCCAATACGTAATGAGATTAGAGTAATTAGATACGGTTATACTGTTGTTTGTCGGCTAATGACTCCGGATATATGAAAATTCGATGCATCGTATCATTGCCGACGGAGTATGTTCCTCTTTCCTCCAAAATAAACGTAACACCGATCTCTTCCGAAAGTTTATCGATCTGTTTTCTGATTATCTGATACGAGGTATTTTCGCGGAACTCGGCATAGAGCGGGATTAAATTTTTCTTTTCAACATAATTTTTCTTGTATCCTTCCGCAAAAGCTTTTATCAAAGACCCTCCCGCTTTCAAATTCCCGTCGGAGGCGAGATCGGCAATGTAAAGGAAAGGCGCATCGGTTCTTCCTCCTTCGTAGGCGAGCAGATATCCGTGAGTCATGTTGTCTGTTCCTTTATACGAGAAACTCATGTTCTCGCGCCCCTTAGCAGAATTATTCACATCTTTCGCAATCAATGCATTCTCCATGTTCCAGAGATGCTGTATAAGACTTTCATTCGTGCTGTACGCTTTTCCTTCCAGATAAGCCACCTCAAGAGAGTCGCGGAAGGTGAGGGGAGAAACGCCCTTTGGTAGATAATCCGGTGTTGTTTCGTCGAGAAGCATATCCGCAGATTCCTTTTCTAAGGAACGAATAATTTTGTTTTCTTCTCCCGACCGTTTGGAAAGATCAAGCAGAAGCGAATCGTGGTGAAGATTGTCGCTGTACCCGACCGGTGTTTCGGGTAAAAAAGTGTTTTCGATTTGGGGAAGATAGGTCATCGCATCGGTATATCCTTGCCCAATGATAGCGCGACTTTCATCAAACGATCCGGATTTCTGTTTTGATAAATATCGGCGCGAGAAATCATGATACATGGCACCGATGACGGCATCGTTTCCTTTAAAACCGCTTGCCACCTCGATATTATCAAATGTTAAAATGGAAGGTGTATCAGCAAGAACATCTTGGCCGAGTACGTCGCTCATATGGGCGTTTCCCGTCTCAAAAGTTTGTTTTATCTCGGAAATATTGGCTTTGATATCTTTGTCAGGAGTCACCACGCTTTGAGCCACGGTTCTCCAGATGCCGTCGGCATTTTTTTTCTGGACGAGAAGCAATGCGCAGGCGGGATTAAACGTGTACACATTATTTTTTCCGCTTCCAAACGGCATACAGCACGCGGTATCATTGCCGGCAACAACGGCATCCGGGTCGGATTTTTTCGAGATTTTCACGCGGTACCCTTCGGTCTTAATCGGAATACCGATGTTCGGATCAAAAAGCAAAGAGCGCACTTCGTTCGTGAATTGATCATCTATCGCGGGGAAATCTTTTTCGGTGTCCGATGATGCCAAAAAATCTTTCAGAGAAATATTTTTTTCTTTAAACGCGTTATTCACTTTTGCGAACAGTGCTTTGGCGTCTTTTGCTTCGGCAATAACGGAATTATCGCGTTTCCCGAGCGCTCGCGAGATCAATTCCTGCAAAGTTGAATAATTTTCAGAATTTTGCTTCGAATCAATGGTATATTCGATCTCAAACGGAGAAAACGATTGTATTTTGTCGTACGCGCCTTCAACAAGCGCGTCACGAAGTTGTTCGGCAGACAGATCAAGGTGAGGAATGTTAAAATAATTGGACGGCTTTTTTTGATTTTGAACCCGTTCCGGAGTGTGTGCGTCGCTCGCACCGAAAAACTGTTTTGGATTGCGCCAAAATTGGAGGACTTCCGACATGGAAACATTCGGATGAAAAGCAAGCGTTTCTATGTAATCTGCCAATTTTTCTTTTCCTTCTGCGCGAAGTCCGCGAAGATTATCCAAAATTTCCGTTCGTCCAAGCAGGGAACAGAGCTCCTCGTATTTTTTCAAATATTTCCAGGAAGAAAAAACCGCCGTATTATTCTGAAAAACTTCGACAATTTCGTTCAATTTTTTAATGTCGGTGTATTGTTTTGCCATTTCAAGGGTTTTTTCAATATCCGGGTTGATGTTATTCACCACACTGTTAAGTTTCTTTTGGGCGCATCCCTCATCATATTCCGAATTATCATCGGCGACCTGCCGGAGAATTTGGGAATAAAATTGTTCGGCGGATACGCCGGAGGCAAAATACATGTTGACGATCTTTTCGAAATTGTGCAAACCGTCATGCAGGGTCAAACCTTCGCGCGAAAGATACTCGAACATTTTTTTATATCCGAAATGTGAAGCACCGACCTGAAACGGTCTGCTGATATTTCGCTCATCGTTCCACGCAAACTCATTTTTTATTTTTTCAAACAATAATTTGCATGATTCTTCTGTTGATAGCGGATTTTCTTTTGACGGAAATGATTTTTGAATTTGGAAAGTTTCGTAAATATTACCTTTTGAAAGCTTATAATTCATTCCTTCAGTGGAAGCGTTTTGGATTTCTTCCGATGCGAGACGCTCACTGGAAAGAGGGAAATATTTTTGATTTTCTTTGGCATA
>Ga0172379_10003695_pt1 | contig 23907 bp, 20 predicted proteins | sample GrowelOW334metaG_FD_119756 | JGI IMG/M metagenome (GOLD analysis project Ga0172379, IMG submission 119756) | Groundwater microbial communities from an aquifer near a municipal landfill in Southern Ontario, Canada - Groundwater well OW334 metaG | ecosystem: Environmental > Aquatic > Deep...
ACAATCAAGAAGATATGAAATTTTCGATCACCGGGCTATCACCGTCTGTGGCATTCCTTTCCAGAAATTTAATCTAATAACATATTTTGTAACTTCTCTAGATAAATCTACATTGTCACCTTACAACCCCTCGAGTCTTGCGACTCTCGGTTTGGGCTCTTTCCTTTTCGCTCGCCGCTACTCAGAAAATAAATATTTTTCTCTTTTCCTCAAGGTACTGAAATGTTTTACTTCCCTTGGTATGCTCCTTTACATCAAGTGCAAAGGTTCCTTTGGGTTACAAAGGAGGGTTTCCCCATTCAGAAATTTCCGGATCAAAGGTTGCTAGGCACCTCCCCGAAACATATCGCCGCCATGCTGCGTCTTTCATCGCCTTTTTTAGTCTAGGCATCCGCCATATACTCTTAATTTCCTATTAGGAAATCTGAAAACCATTCCGACCAAAGTCGGAATGCGATGCAGGCACTCTCAGGAACCGCTTCCTTCTGTGTCTGTACATCTTCTATTATTGTTGTGTTCTGTTTCCGACTCGATTCAAAAGACCCTCTAAAATAAAGGATAACAGTGAGTCGGAACAGCATTCAGTTTTCAAATATCATTTCAATGTTTTCAAAAGAAAAATCCGCCTTCTCGGCGGACAAAGCGAAACCAATTGGTCTTACTTTTACCGCTTTTCTTGGTGATTTTTATTCATTAACATCGTGATTCGTATATTATAGGAAAGTGAAAAGAAAGTCAACCCCCACACCTACTTTTTTATAATTATGTTTTTATCCTTATATATCAAGCTATATATAGGCCTTAAAAGTGTAAAAAATATGATATAAATAATGCAAAAATTTTGACATAATAAAAAAATAAAAAAGTAGGTGTGGGGGTGAAGCGAAATTGGGGGTAAAAAGGAAAGGGCCGCAGGCTTTAGCCTGCGGCCCAATATATCCTTTATTTTAAAGGTTTTTTGCTATTAAATTACTTTGCACAGTCAGGAACAAAAACAGTATTTATATTTTATTCTGTATAAAAATATGATTTGATTTCCGATTCATCTATATACAATAATAACTTCTTATAAATAGAAGACAATGTTCCTCTGTCTATTGTTGTATGATTTGGAATTAAAATAACTTGTTCTCCATCATAAACAAAGATACAGCTTCTTTCATATTAGAAATACAATCATCAAGAGTTTTTCCTTGTGTTACGATAGGTAAATTGACAGCATCAGCTACATAGTAGCCATCCTCCCCAGAAGATATAACAAATTGTATTACGTTAGTCATAATTAAAGTATATCAAAGCTATACTCTAAGTCAATCCAAATACTTTTTAATAAAAAAGAAAAGGGCCGCAGGCTAACGCCTGCGGCCCAAATTCCCCTTTATTTTAGAGATTACATTTCTACTTATTAGACATATCTTTAGAGATATTCTCAATAGCACGAGCGGCAGCTTCCTTGCCACCGAGACCAAATGCGAGACCTCCTGCGATAGCAAGCATCACGACGACGCCTGTGAAGAGAATCTGCATAAAGGCACTTGCAATGCCAAGCTCAGATAATGCAATTATAAATGCAAATATCCAAATAGCATACTTGGTAATAGTCCCGAGCATATTTGCAGAAGAAAGGTTGGCTGCTTTAGCTGAACCCAAGACCAATTTCTGCATTGCTTCTGCAATAATAGTAGCGATGATCAAGACGATTGCTGCGATTATTACTTTCGGCAAGTAGAACAAAACTGCAGTCTGAAGGAAATCATTGACTTGTGTAAGTCCAACGATTTGGAGAGAAGCCATCAAGAATACGATAATGAGGAACCACTTGACTATAACTCCGAAGAATTTACCGACATTTACTTTCATCCCCATACGAGCCATAACTTCTTCAACTCCTGCACTTTCAAAAAGCTTATCGACTTTGAGAGCAGTGATGACTTGAGCAACTGCCTTCCCTACAACTGAGCCGATAACCCAACCAAGGATAAATAAAATAATCGCTAACAGTAAACTAGGTACGAAATTAATAAAACCATACCAAAGATTCAATAAAGAATCATTGAGAACTAATCCTAAATTTTGTATGAACGTCATAAATATATGATTAATATATAAAAAAATAATAAGGTACTTATTAAAGATTCGACCTTGTGAAGTACCTTACTATTATATCATTACTATTTCTTTTTAGATATATATGTGGATAACTGCCCGTTGTCTATAAGCTTCTCGTGTGGAAGGTCGATGATATCACAAACGAGCTTGTCGTACATATCTATACGATACTTGAATTCATCGGAATCAAGGACTACATAGTCAAGCTCTTTACCTATCTCTGATTCGAGCCCTTTAACCACCTGTTGAATGATATTCTTCTTAAGCTTGTCGCCCACTATCAGTATATCCACCCTACTCTTTTCACTTCCGATAAATATACCAGATACTATCATAAGCTTAATCTTGCCAATTTGCCTGAATCTTGCGGGTAAATTTTCTCGGAGAAGAAGGGACGGGTCTACAAGTAAATCACGGATAGAATTGATATAAGGAAATGTAGTATCTAATTGCCAAGCGGCTACCCTTCTCTTTGCTCCACGGGAGCCTTCGTGGACAACCATCTTTTGCTTTACGAAACCCATCGCACACAGAGCATTGATTTCTTTGCGAGAATTGGCTTTGGTAACTCTACTGCGACTGACGACATCTTCAACTTCAAACGTACTGTTATGATTTAATAAAAATAGGCGCATTATTTTGACTCGTGCCTGACCCCCGAATAGCTTTGCTAGTGTTTCCATGCCCTGCATTATACGCCAACAAAAAGCACCCTGCAAGGGTGCTTTTTGATCGTCCTCCCCTGCTAAGGGGAAGTGCCGTAGGCGGAGGGGTCTCTTATAGTGTTACCTTGTCACGGATAATTTTCTGCTGAAAATTTCCACGACCCCGCCTCGGCACGTCTGCCTCCGGCTCTAAAATTACTTCAACGTAATTTTAGCTCCAGCTGCCTCTAATTTCTTCTTGAAATCTTCAGCATCTTCTTTCTTCATACCGTCTTTAAGTACTGATGGAGCGCCATCAACGAGGTCTTTAGCTTCCTTGAGTCCAAGGGCTAGAACTTCTTTGACAACTTTCATAACTGCGATTTTCTGCTCACCTGCGGCTGTAAGCTCTACAGTGAAAGCACTCTTCTCTTCTACTGCTTCGGCTGCGACTGCAGGTCCTGCGGATGCTGCTGCTTGAGCGGAAACACCAAACTTTTCTTCTAATACTTTTACTAGTTCGTGTAAATCAATAACTGACATTGCTTCTATAGTTGCAACGATGTCTTTGAATTTTGCAGGAACTGTTACTTTTGTTTCTTCCATAAAATTAATTTAAATTAAATAATAATTACTTACTTGCTGCTATTTGGTCTAAGACCGAAGCAAAACGTTGAATTGGTGAATTGATGATATTGACGAACATACCACGCAAAGTCTGCAATGGAGGAATAGTAGCGATTGAAATCATTTCCGAAGCAGACATATATCTACCATCGAAAACTCCTCCAACGATTGCAACATTTTCTTTGTGAGTCTTTTGGAAACCAAAGATTCCACGTGAACTTGCTAGTAAGTCATTACTATAAGCCACTGCTATCTGCCCCTCTATTTCGGGAGCATCTCCTGTAATTCCAAAAGTAGACAAAGCACGCTTGAGCAAAGTTTTCTTTGCTACACTGTACCCTACTTCCTCAGCCTGAAGACTGCGACGAAGTAGATTGTTGTCGGCTACTGTCAATTTATCAAATTTCACAAAAACAACAGATTTAGCATTCTTAAGTGCTTTCTCTAAACCAGCCACAAGTTCTTTCTTTTTTTCTAATGTAATTGGCATAATTGTTTTCTTGTTAAAACTAAAAAAGACCCTTTAGGGCCGTTGCGTAGATAACTCTATATAATAGAGTTACTTTCGACCTCGGCAGGACTTATAAATGCCTGCTTTCTACGGCTACAAATCTATACTATCAAATAATCCTATTTTGTCAAATTCACGTTGGCTTTCTGTGTCTCCGAATCGCCTTTCATGGAATTTATAACAACCAATGAAATAAGCCCCAGAAGTATCACCCCTGTGAAAGCAAATATGACCTTAATAGAACTTTTGTTTATCATACAAATATTATATCACAACTCATAATATTTCTAAAATTATAAATTGACTATAATACGTGATCCCAAATATTCAAAATATTCTCTATTGTCTACATCTTTAATATGAACTTTGATTCTATAATTTCCATTATGAAGTAGCCCCCCACCAGAGAGAACGCCATTCCAAACTTTCGTACAGATATTCGTCCCATCTACACAACTACTCCCTGATTGGAATATTTTATATAATCTTGCATCAGATTCATTCTCAAGCTTGATAGACATCCAATTTACTTTTTTATTCGAATGGAAAATCATTGAGACATTATTCATTAAAGGATTGGCTGTTATGTCTCCACTACTACCATTGAGAGTATAAGAGCTTATGATAGGGTCGCCAGTATCATCAGGTGAATCAGGAGGATCTGGATTTGGATTTGGAGAAACTGTGACAGATACTATATATGACTGTGGAGAATTGTCTTCGGCTGTGACTGTGTATGTTAGAGGATTTGTAAAATCTTGGGCCAAGAGATTATTTGGACTTACACTAGCCTTCTCTGAAATAGTAATCGTTGGAATTAAAGTCTTTATATCCGTCCCATATGGCACTGTCAGATTCACTGTATGATCCGTATCATTGATAGTCCCTGTAACTTTCGGATCTAAACTTTCAAAATTAAAAGAGGTAATTGATTTCTCAGAACTTGGTACAGGAATAGTTGTATCTATCAGTTTGACAGTACCGGCAGTAGAAGTCCCAACCCAATTACTATTCCCATCTGCTAATACTTGCCCGGTAAAAGAATAAACTTTGTAATGTATAGCAATACGTCCTCCACCTCCTGGTTTATAACAATCTCCTGTGCAAGATGAGCCTCCTCCATTTGCCCAGAAGTAGCCACTGCCTAATACATTATTTGCTGTCACATAGATACTTCCTCCACTGGAAGTCACATCACCACCAGCAGTTACCAATCCATTGTTCGAGAGAGTATCGGTTATTATGAGCCTTACTGCTCCGCCTCCACGATAGTTATTCGTGCCTCCGCTTCCGAAATCTGTCGGCTCTCTTTCATCCCCATATGTTGATTCTATTGTATTGCCTCCTCCGACTCCACCATAACTTGCCCCACCATTCCCAGATGGAGGCACGCCAAATCCATCTATAGATCCTTTCCAATCAGCAGAAATAGATGCTGTACTCTCGATATTAAGATTGGCAAGTGAAAGCGTCAGCGTCTGCTCTGGCACTATATTTACCATAGAACTTTCTGCGATTGTTATAGTGTTAGCCGTCAGATTTTCTTTCCCAGAAAAAGTTAAATAAGAAGTGCCTTTGATGGAAATCGTCGGAATATTTATAATTTGATTCTCCACTAATGTGAAATGCGATGCTTTATCTATAACGAGTTCATTGGCAGTAATATTAGTTTCTTTTTCTGATGTGACTGTCCCTCCTTCAAAAGTAATTTTATTGAAATTAAATGGATTATCGTTCTTCTGGAATAGCCACGAAGAATTAACTAAAAGATTATTATTGACTGTATCAAAGAACCCGACTGTGCCATTCTCGCCACAAGTAGAAGAATATCCATTATAATGCTGACTGCAACCTCCGAGAGCTTCAGCTTTGCCAGAGAACGAAAGATTCTCATAATACAATGCTATTCGCCCGCCACCTCCGCTATTCGTAACAGTTCCAGCTGCATAGAGAACTCCGCCATTGGCACTGAAAGTCCCAGTACCAGAAATATTCTTGGCTGTTACATAGATACTTCCTCCACTGGAAGTCATATCACCATTGGCTGAGATCACCCCATTATTTGAAAGTGTATTTGTAACTATCAGTCTGATTGCTCCGCCTCCACGCCAATAAAGATATCCCCCACTTCCAAGTTCGGTCGGCTCGGTAGCTTTACCATATAGTGGTGTTGATGCATTTCTTTCTCCTTTCCCACCATAAGTTGCTCCGGCATAATTCTCCGAATCGATAGGAGCTCCAGGACCTTCTGTATACCCTTTCCCATCTGCAGAAATAGCTGAGCCTAGATCAATAGTAATATTCTTGGCTGTAATTTTCACTCCCTTGAAGGTGCTGAGAGAATTCGGATCACCCTCTAGTGAAAGAATGGCATTATTGGTCACGAGTAAATTATTATAATTATATTCTCCGGCCGTGAGAGTCGTATCTGTGTTTATGATCAAATCAGGAGAGACGACGCTGATCGTACGCGTCGCAGTAGTAGAATTATTGGCAATATCTTTGACAGTATAAGTGATTGTGTAAGTACCGAGAACGCTAGCATCTACGAAAGTTCCACCTTTGACAATCGCAGAAGTAAGATCGCCATCGACATCGTCTAGAGCGGTAGCCCCCTCATCAGTATAGATAGCACCTTTAACAATTTCTAAATTACTGTCCCCGATGATAGTAATAACAGGCGCCACAATATCGGCATCTTTATCCTTATCTTCTCCAGAATCTCCTCCTCCATTACCTCCTCCACCACCCCCGCCACCATTTTCCCCACCGCCACTTCCATTATTATTAGAATCAGTCGGAGGAGTATTTGGGATATTTGTATTTGGAGTATTAGGATCTGGTATATTAGTATCTGGGGGAATAGTAGGTTCTAAAATTTCATTTGTTTTATTTTCTTCTTGATTGGGAGCAGGAGTGATATCAGAGATAACTTCTGGTGCTGGGCTGACATCGCCACTTTCTGTCTTCACCTCATTTGGATTTATTACTGTACTAATAGTCTCTGATACGCTTCCGATAGCACTAGCCAGTAATCCATTCACAGATTTACCAATAGCCAAGCCAATATTCCTTGATCCATCTAAAACATATGCGCTGGCATTATAAGATCCTACTGCTCCTTTCCAAAGTACTTCCAGAGTTGGATCTGCGACAGCTAATAATGCTCCTCCTATTTTATGCATCACTGAAAGCTTTTGTGGAGAAATACATAGACTGTCTGCATTCTGAGTAGTATTAGTCTGCAATTTATCTAAAGAGGCTTTAATATCGCCTACAATTTCGGCACTTTTATATTCCAAATACACTTTGGCAAAATCGTGCCCATCTCCATCTTCGGGTTTCAAATCTATATGCGTATTGGGATGCAATATATTCTTAATATGTCCGACAAATCCCGTTATTACTGTATCAGTATCAGAAGTCAGATATTTACCACCGCCAGCCACACGATTATCCGGCGTCGCTACGCTATAGACGCCGATAGATGAGCTCGGCACTCCACCATTTTTATTTACCACTTTATCGTAAAAGGCATTCGCATAGAAGTTCCCTTGCGAATGCCCAACGAGTAAAAGCTTCTGCGTTTTCACCTTAGCACTTGCAGAATTTAATATTTCCACCAAATCAAAATCCTCCGAATTCGGATCGATAATCCCCTGCTTCGCCACATCCACAATATCCCCCGCCCCCGCCCCATGAGTGGGGTTGTATGCATAGTCTACAATAAGATGCTGATTATTGTAAGTATCTGGTAATCTTTTTTTAAGACTTTCTTTATTCGTACTAGCTTCAAATTCATCAGTCCATATACCGTTTATGGTAAGAACAGTATATCCACTCTTGGAGCAGACATCTTCAGCATAAACTTTGACAGAAAATAATAAAAGGAAAATAAGAATAAATAACTTTTTACTCTTCATACAAATTTATATTGGAAATTTAATTTGGTAATTTTGTTAAATCAATATCACAAGTTAGATTTGTTGATTCCCCATAACTTCTAAGATATTTATAAAAGTTTTTTTGAGCTTCTTTACGAGCATTAGTATTAATTTGTTTTTCTATAATAAAATTAATGAATTGATCAATTTTTTTCATATCAGCATCGCTTCTATCTGAATCAGGACTTTTCCTTGGAACGAGAGTATCACTTAAACAAGTATCTGCTCTTCCTTGTTCTGTTATAGTTTCTGTTGCGACTTCTTCATTCACAAATGGTTGAATAAATATCATCTGTAATGCCAATGCATATTGCAATAATACTGCGCGGGTTTTGGCGGATTTGGGATATTCTTTATATATTGCAAGCTCTACGTCGTCGCGAATGCCATTTCTATTGGCATCTATGCCTTGGACTGTCTTATCCGCTTCGGCTCCGGGGTCAGGGGGCAAGTTCTTGCCCATTACATCATTCACTTGTAATTTCGTAGCGTGAATTACCGCCACTTGATTATTCGTCTTGTCTACTTGGAAAGCGTGAGGAACTCTCGCAATGACTAAAATAATAAATGCACCTGCCAAAACGAAAAAGACCCACTTAAGTATTACAAATATCTTGTGGGTAATATTTTTTAGATTTATCATTTTAAAATTATACAATAATCTAAAATAGTATGTCAAAGAAGTTATCCACACTTATTTATAAATATCATTTCCCACATGTCTGACATGTGGGGAACATCGTGAGGCAAGACCTCACGATTATAATGTAATAATATATTAAAATTGCCACACATATGTGCGGCACTTTTAATAATTTGATAACTACCTTTAGGCAGTTACTTGTTGTGGAGGGAAAAATAGAGTTAAAAATTTTCCCTTATGGAATGCCTCCATAAGGACAGATTCTTTTATTAACCCAGTGATTTTGTAATCACTTAAAGTTGTAGTGAATCTTTTTCCTTTCATAAAAACGATCACCAAGGTCCCGTTCTCCTTCAGTGATATTCTTTCTATTTCCCCTTCTTGGATACGAGGGGGTCGGGACGAATAACATTGTTGTCCCAGAAAAGAACCTCCAACAAAATTCTGGAGGATTAAACTCGAGAACCCATTTGTCCTGCTCATGGTGCAAAATTTTTTTAGTTAATTCATTCCCACTTTACCTTAAAAATTCAGAAAAATCAAATACTTGTATAAGTCCTTGACTAAATGAAACTATTTGCTATACTTCTAATACAAGTTGGGGTTACCCATTCAAGGGCCGTCGAAAGACGGCCTTTGGTATTTATGAAGATATAAATATTATACTAACGTCTATTTATAAGTTCACAGTAAGCTTTCTTTATATTCTCGATTTCAGCTTCTGATATTTCAAATAATTTCTCTTCGAGTCTTTTCCTATCAAGAATTCTGCCTTGATTTAAAATAATCGTTTGAGTTATATCATCATGAGTAATTTGATAATACCAGTCGCCTTTATGCTCTTTGGTTGTTAATCACCGATCAAACCGTCGGCTACCAAGCCATTCTGCTTCTACCTCCATTTTTGTATTTTTATTTGGCTTTTTGTGCTAAAATATCCATATTATGAATAGAACTTGGCTTATCGTATTTGGGGACTTTATGTCGTTCTTGATATCGTTCCTATTGCTTATCTTTATACGCTTCAATGCAAATAATTATCTAGGAGCTATAGACTCTCACACTGTGCCATTTATCATCCTTTATCTATTCTGGGTACTTATTTTCTATATCTTCGGACTTTACGACTTGGTCACTATCAAGCCTACTATTCCCTATCTAAGAAGGTGGGTGATAGCACTCTCTTCATCTTTCATCGTAGGATTATTACTTTTCTATTTTGTGCCAATATTTGGCATTAGTCCTAAATTAAATTTAGTAATACAAGTTGTTCTATTCGGCTTCTTTTCTTTCTTGTTTCGCAGGATTATCTATTCTCTCTTTGCAAAGACTATCACAGAGCCCTCCATACTCGTAGGTAATTCAGATTACTTGATAGAATTAAAGAAAACTATAGAGATGAATCCGCAGATAGGGCTTCGAGTTATCAATCATTTCAATAATATCAATGAAGTAACATTGGGTCTAAAGAATATTAAAAATCTCGTGATTATTTTGGATAAAAAGACAGATGGAAAAGACCAAAGTATTCTAAATTTCTACAAACAAGGAGTGGAGATTATAGATACGGCAAAGGCTTATGAGAAATATCTGTTGAAGATTCCAGTCGCCTACATAGACCTATCATTCATTATTGAAAATGTAAATATCCAAAAAGATATATTCTATAAATTTTTAACATTTATAATCAATATAATTTTCTCTTTGACGATACTCATAATTCTATCTCCTTTCTTAATAATAAGTATGATGCTCATATATCTCCACGATAAAGGCCCTATATTCTATACGCAAAAAAGAGTAGGACTAAATGATAAAATATTTAAATTATATAAATTACGATCAATGATCATAGACTCCGAGAAGGATGGTGCCAAGTGGTCTACCGGCAAGGATGATCCTCGCGTCACACATATAGGTAGAATCATAAGGAAATTACATATTGATGAGATCCCCCAAATGATAAATATATTAAAGGGTGATATCTCTCTCGTCGGGCCTCGCCCAGAGCGCCCAGAGTTCGTCACTCCACTTGAGGGTACTATCCCCCACTACAACCTCCGCCATATCATTCGCCCTGGATTCACTGGCTGGGCGCAAATAAAGTATAGATATGCAAATACCACAGACGCCTCAAAAGAAAAATTTGAATATGACCTGTATTATATTAAAAATAGAAATATCTTCCTTGACCTAGGAATCATTATTAGAACAATACAAATAATATTTACACATTAATCCCGTTAGAGATTACTTATGTTTTATTACACTTATATATTAAAAAGTAAAAAAGATGGTAAGATTTATACTGGTAGTACAAAAGATTTACGGAAGCGCCTTTGCCAACACAATGAAGGAAAGTCTACATACACGAAAGGTAGAGGACCATTTGAAATTATTTATTACGAAGCGTGTTTATTAGAAGAAAAAGCCAGGTCGAGAGAAATATATTTAAAATCTGGAATGGGTAAACGTTATCTTAAAAATAGATTAGGCGCTTCCTATCTCTAACGGGATGAATATGAAAAAAGAAATTAAAAAAGTTATAGGATTTACTTGTTCAGCTTTTGATTTATTACATGCTGGACATTTAATAATGTTAAAAGAAATTAGGTCTCAATGTGATTATCTTATAGTTGGACTTCATGCTAACCCAAAAATAGATAGACCAGAAAAACATAAACCAATAGAAAGTGTGAAAGAACGAAAAGTTAGACTTCAAGGTTGTAGATATGTAGATAAGATAATAACCTATAATACAGAAGTAGATTTATATAATTTATTAAAAAAGATTAAACCCGATATTCGATTCATGGGGGCAGATTGGAAAAATAAACCAAATTATTCGAGAGACTTACTGCCCAACATGAAAGTCATTTATAATAGCCGTAATCATAATTACTCGTCGAGTAATTTAAGAGAAAGAATATTAAGGGCTGAAAATAAAAAATAATTATGAAAAAAATACTTAAAAAAATATTAATTCCTCTTACAAAAAATGATTTAGTATGGTTTTTCCTTGAGCCATTTTCAAAAATTGGTACTATTTTAAATAATTTTCGAACATATATTCCTGAAAAAGAAAAATCTGAAAGTAGAAATAATTTTGAAAAAATATTTTTTCAAAATCTTGTAGTTCAAAATGGTCCCTTTAAGGGAATGTTATACCCCGAGATTAGTTCAATTGGTAGTGCTATTTATCCAAAATTATTAGGTTGCTACGAGAAAGAACTTTGGGAAACAATTGAGTATTTTAAAGACAAGAAATATTCAGAAATTATAGATATAGGTTGCGCAGAAGGTTATTATGCTGTTGGCATGGCACTTAACACAAAAAATTCTAAAATTTATGCTTATGATACAGAAGAAAAAGCACGCGTATTATGCAATAAAATGGCGACATTAAATAATGTAAGCGATAAAATAATTATTAGATCAAAACTTACACCAGAAGAACTAAGCTCATTCCCTTTTTCTGGTAGAGGATTAATTATTTGTGATTGTGAAGGATTTGAAAAAGAATTATTTAATAAAAATAATGTTAAAAATTTAATTAATTGTGATTTAATAATAGAAGCTCATGATTTTTTTGATATAAATATATCAACATATTTAAAAGAAATTTTCAATGAATCTCACGATATTCATTCCATACAAAGTATAGATGACATACAAAAAGCTCTCACTTATAATATAAATGGATTAGAAAAATTAACCTTATTAGATAAAAAATCTATCCTGGCCGAAGGAAGGATGTCTATAATGGAATGGTTAATTTTTATACCAAAAAAATAAATTTAATATAATAATATTACAAATTGTAAAAAATTTAAATAATAATGAAAATATTACAAGTAGGAAATATTGATACAGTTGGTGGACGATTTAATGGTTCAAAATTAAGTAAACAATTAAGGATCGTTGGCATAGAATCAGAAAATTGTGTTTTTGAAAAGAAAACTAATGATCCTAATACTTATCTTCTTGCAAATTTTTGGGGTTATAGAAAAATATGGGCTATATGTTACCGCCTAGAAAAATACTTTTCACTTCAATCTATTCTATATCCTTTTTCTTTTTTATTACCACTAAAAAAATACTTCAAAAATGCAGACTTAATACACTACCATTTAATACATACAGGATTTTTTAGTTTACTTTCCCTACCATGGCTTACTCACCTTAAACCAACAATTTGGACCTTGCATGATCCTTGGGCAATGACTGGCCATTGTATTTATCCATATAAATGTAAAAATTGGGCAACTGGGTGTGGTGAATGCAACAATCTATCGACTCCAATAACAATGAGAAGAGATAACTCCAGATTGATGTGGAAAATAAAAAAATGGGTCTATAAAAATTCTAAAATTGATATCGTTGTTGCTTCTACTTGGATGTATAATATGGCAAAACAAAGTCCTCTTCTCGAAAATTTTAATATTCACATGATTCCTTTTGGTATAGATTTAAGTATATATAAACCTAATAATAAAACTGAGTCTAGAAATAAATTTGGAATAGATCAAAATAGTTTTGTAGTGGCTTTTAGATCTCGGGATGGTGAATATAAAGGATTGGAATATATAAAAGAATGCTTAAATAAAATAAAATCTAATAAAAACATAACTATTTTGACAGTCGACCAAACAAATCAAATGGAAGAATTTAAAAATAAATTCCAGGTTATTGAAGTAGATGCTGGATGGGGAGAAAATGATCATATCATGGCTGATTTTTATAATGCTTGTGATATATTTCTAATACCATCAATAGCTGAAGCATTTGGATTAATGGCAGTCGAAGCAATGGCCTGCGGCAAACCTATTTTAACTTTCAAAGACACCTCAATAGAAGAAGTTATTCTTGCTCCCTTGGGTGGGATAGCTGTGCCAATGAGAGACTCTGATGCCTTGGCTATTGAGCTTCAAAAAATAATTGATAATCCAATTATAGGTAAAAAAATTGGAGAACAAGCATTAAAAATTGCTAAGGAAAATTATAATGAGAATATGTATATAAATAGAATAATAAATTTATATAAAGAAATCTTATTAAGAGAAAAATAAATTCTGGTAATTTTTTGATACTTCACGAATATCAAATAATTTTTTATTTTTTTCTACAGATAAGAGAGCATTTTTTTGGATTTTTTCACATAATTCTCTATCCCTTAAAACTCTCAAGATAATTTCTGCTAATGATTCAGGATTTTGAGATTCGAACAAAAGACCAGTTTCATTGTCTTTTATTAATTCCTGCATAACTTTAATATCAGAAGCTATCACTAGCTTATCTGACACCATACCTTCAATAACAACAAGACCAAATCCCTCATTTATTGAAGGAACAACTAGAATATCAATTTGTGACAAAAAATTGGGCACGTTAGAAATATTCCCTAAAAATTTAACAGAATCGAGATGATTTGTTGTTGTATATTTCTCTAATTCTATTCGTAATGAGCCATCACCAGCAATAAGAGTAAAGGGAGACAAATTATATTTTTCTTTAAGAATTTTCAAGGCTTCTAGTAAGTATATATGTCCTTTTACATTTTCTAATCTACCTACCATTCCAATAACTGGAATACTTCCATTTAGAAATGTTTTTCTTCCCTTTAGAAAATTTTCATAGTCTATCCCATTAGAAATCATAGCGATTTTTTCGTTCTTAATTTTAAAATATCCAACTAAGAATTTCTTTACTGTTCCGGAAATAGCTATAACTTTAGTAGAGAAATTTAAAGCAAATATTTTCTTTACAATACGTACTAATGATCCAAATTTTACAACATCATGTTGAATTAAAATCCTCTTTTTAACTCCCACAATCTTAGAGGATATCATACCTAAAACATCTGCCTGATATAAAGAAGTGACGACTATGTCTGGTTTGCTTTTAAGAAGAAAAAAGGTTATTCTTATTAAGGTAATAGGAGCAATTAATAACCAATAGAGTTTAAATGGTATTTTTTGGGAAAATGGAAGTGAGGTACCAGCAAAATAGATAGGTATTCCTAACTCTCGAAAAGAAGCCTCTAATGGTCCAGATCCAAGCACCGTTATAATTTTAATATCATATTTATCCCTATCAAAAAAAGAAATAATATCAAAAAGAAGTCTCTCAACTCCGCCAATTAAAAAATTATTTATTATAAAAACGACTTTTATTTTTTTATGCATGATGAATTTAATAAAACTATCCTTATCTCCTCTTACGCTCCTCCTGCATTAGGAGGACCCCAAAACCTATATAATTTACTAAGAGATACTGATCCAAATTCTTATTGTATTCTAACAAGTTTTTATAACATTGATAACCTATCAGCCAGGGTTGGAACTTGGTTAAAAGGTGAATACATATTCTATGATAGTACATCTACGACAAAAAACATAACTGATATACAAGATAACGCGAGCTCAACAATAAAGAAACGTGATTTTGTGAGTAAATTAAAACATTTTGTAAAACGTTTTTCTTTTGCTAGGAGTATTTTTGGAGTTGCTATAATTTTGTCTCAAATAATAGCGGTCATATTAAAAGGCAAAAAAGTTATTAAAAATAAAGGAATTAATTCAATTATTGGATTTTCTGATTATGGTCCAGCAATGGTTGGATCTTATATTTTACATAAAATAACAAAGAAAAGGTATCTGATATTTCTTTTTGACATTTATAAGGGTAATCTGTTCCCCTTCCCAGGGAATTTATTGGCTAATATTCTTGAAAAGCATATGTTTAAGTCTGTTGATAAAATAATAGTTACAAACGAAGGAACTCGTGATTTTTATATTAAAAGGTATGGGAAAGATATTTCTAAAAAAATTATAACTATTCATAATTCTACATTTCCAGAACCATATTTAAAAACTAAAGAATTTTTTGAAGCAAAACCGCCTTATACTATTATTTTCACAGGAAGAATTTATTGGCCTCAAATTAGATCTATTAAAAACTTGATGGAAGCTATTTCTGAAATAAATGATATAGAAATAAAACTGAAGATTTATTCACCTAGCCCAAAAGACTATTTAAAAAAAATAGGTATATTTGAATCAAAAAATATAGAGATTAATGTGACTTCGCCGACGGAAATACCTGAAATACAAAGTAACGCTGACATTCTATTCCTTCCTCTCTCTTGGCATACTCAAAGCCAAGCTATTATTGACACAGCTACTCCCGGTAAATTAACTGATTATTTAATGGCAGGAAGACCTATTTTAATTCATGCACCAGCTTCTACCTTTCTTGCAAAATATGCCAAAGAAAACAATTTTGCAGAGGTTGTAGATGAAGAAAATAGTGATATACTTAAAAAGGCTATAAAAAAACTGATAATTGATAAAGAATACTCTAGTAACCTAATAATCAATGCAAGAAAAACCTTTTATAATAATCATGATGCATCAGTAAATACAAAAATAATTACTAAAATTATCAATAATACATTATGAAAATAGTCACAATATTAGGAACAAGACCAGAAATAATACGACTGAGTCTAATTATTAAAAAATTAGATAAATGTTCAAATCATACTGTAATACACACAGGACAAAACTATTCGTCTAGATTAAAGGATATATTTTTTCAACAACTTAAATTAAGAGAACCTAATTTTTACCTAAATGCAACAAATTCATCTGTTGGCCCACAATTAAGTAAAATAATCGATGAAACTTATAAAATTCTTAAAAAAATTAAGCCCGACAAAGTATTAATATTAGGAGATACAAATAGTGGACTCGCATCAATAGTTACTGAAAAAATGATGATTCCTGTTTATCATATGGAGGCTGGAAACAGATGTCATGACTTACTTGTCCCGGAAGAGAAAAATCGACACATAATAGATGCGATATCATCTTATAATCTTCCTTATACTCCGGGAAGTTATAATAATCTAATAAAAGAAGGACACTCCCCTAAGAAAACAATAATTACTGGTAATCCTATTAATGAGGTCTTAATTAATTTTAAGAAAGAAATAGAAGGGAGTAAAATATTGGAAAATTTAAATTTAAAAAAGAAAAATTATTTTATTGTCACGACTCATAGAGCAGAAAATGTTGATAATCCAAAAAGATTGAAAGAAATTTTTAAAGGGCTTGATCTAGTAGCTAAAGAATATAAAATGCCAATCATAGTAAGTCTACATCCAAGAACCAAAGAAAAAATGAAGAAGTTTGGTATTGAGCCAAAGGATAAATTAATAAGATTGCTAGAGCCAATGGGATTCTTTGACTTCGTAAAGTTAGAAAAGAACGCTATTTGTGCTATAAGCGATAGTGGAACTGTTCAAGAAGAATGTTGTATTCTCAAAGTTCCTACTGTAACAATAAGAATAACCACAGAAAGACCAGAAACAATAGAATGTGGAAGTAATATTTTAGCTGGATTAAATAGTAATAAAATATTAAAAAGTGTTAAAATAATGATAAGAAGAAAAACTAATTGGAAACAGCCAAAAGGTTATGCAAACAAAAATGTGTCAGAAAAAATTATTAGTTTAATGTTACATAAATAATATGTCAATTTTTAAAGATTCAGTTATTTTTATAACTGGAGGAACAGGATCTTGGGGAAATGAATTAACTAAGCAATTATTAGAAAAAGAGCCTAAAAAAATTATTATTTACTCTCGAAGTGAATTACATCAAGTAAATATGCAGAGGAGTTTTAATAACCCTAAAATAAAATTTATTATCGGAGATGTTAGAGACTATGGACAATTAGTAAAAGCTTCAGTAGGAGTAGATTATATATTTCATTTAGCCGCACTAAAACATGTTCCAATCTGCGAAGAGCAACCCGACGAAGCTATAAAAACAAATATCATAGGGACTCAAAACGTAATAGATGCTGCTAAAGAGAATAAGGTAAAAAAAGTTATTGATGTATCTACAGATAAAGCAGTTGATCCATTTAATTTTTATGGAATGACAAAAGCTGTTGGTGAAAGGCTAATAATTAATGCAAATATTGATTCTAATAACACAAAATTTGTTTGTATTCGTGGTGGAAATGTACTGGGAACTAATGGTAGTGTAGTGCCTTTCTTTATAGATCAAATTAAAAGACTAAAAACAATATTCATTACCAATAATGAAATGACAAGGTATTATATGACTCAAAAAGAGGCCATACATCTTTTATTTAAGGCAACAGAGCATAGTTTTGGAGGAGAAACATTCGTCATGAAAATGCCTGCTTGTAAAGTTATTGATTTAGCTGAAGTTTTAATAGAAGAAGTTGCTAAAGAAAAGATAAAAATAAAAGAAATTGGTATAAGGCCAGGAGAAAAGATAAATGAATGCTTAATTAGTAGACATGAATCTCCTTCAACTTATCAGTATGATGAAAATTACTATGTAATTTTACCACAAGTCAAAATTGATAATTTAGAAGAAAAATATAAAAATCTTAAAAAAGTATCATTTAATGAATATTCATCAGATGACAATCTTATGAGTAAAAATGATATAAAAAATATGCTAAAGAATGGGAATTTTATTTAATTTATTATGAATGAAGAAAAAAAAATATTATTTACAGGTGGATCTGGCAGACTTGGCAAAGCCTGTAAAAAGATATTTCCAGATGCTCAATACCCTAACAGCAAAGAATTAAATGTTCTAATAGAAGAAAGTATTAATAATTACTTTTCTAGCCATGAAATTGATACTGTAATACATTTAGCTGCTCTGGCTAGTATTCCTCTTTGTGAAGAAAAGAAGGAGGAAGCCTATAATATGAATGTAAATGGAACAAGAAGAATGTTAGGAATATCCAAAAAGAAAGGAATTAAACATTTTATTTATCTTAATACAGCATGTATATTCCCAGGAACAAATGATGAGACTATGGAGGATGAGGATAGTATACCCTATCCAAAACACTATTATGGACTTACTAAATATATAGCTGAAGAGATTGCTAAAACATACAATAGTAATGAAATGAGGGTAACAATAGTGAGAACTAATTTTACTAGTATGCCATGGGAATATCCCAAAGCTTTTACTGATAGATATGGAACATATTTATTTGCTCAAGGTGTAGCAAAAGGTTTAAAAGATATTATAAAAGAGAAACCAGAATACCCGATAATCCATATATGTGGGGATAGAAAAATATCAATGTATGACTATGCAATTGCCGGAGGAAGTAAGGTAGAACCAATGACATTAGAGGATTATAAGGGTACCCCACTTACCAAAAACATGTCTATAACTAGTAAATATTGGAGATTATATAAACTAAGAGATAGTGATTTTAATGATAATTAATCTAATCTAATGCTCTCTTTATATTCTTTTCCAAATTTTTCCACTAATTATAATAAAAATTGGTATTGTTAAATATGAAATGAGTGTTGCCCATGCAGAACCTACTATCCCAAAAATAGGAATCAAGATTAAATTTAAAACAATATTTACAATCATACCTAGTAAACTCAACCAAAATATAATTTTTACTAAATTCTCTGACATAAGGTATTGCCCTGTCGCATAATTTAAAAAAAGACCAATACTTGACCAGATATATATTTGTAAAATAACTATTGATTCTATATATCCACTACCAAATAATATTAAAATTATCGGTTTTGCTAATAAAGTGATAGGAATCGCCATAGCTATTGGAATTAAGGTCATTAAGATATAAAAATTTCTTAAACGATTTCTATACATTTCCACACTTGTTTTCTTTGCGTTTATAATTGCTGGAAATAGTGAAGTACAAATGATACCGGGAATAAAGTACCAGATTTCAACAAGTTTCACTGCGGCCGCATAGATACCGACTTCATAATTACCAAGCATTTGCCCTATCATCACCTGATCAATCTTCAGATAAATATACCCTGTTGCAGAAGCAAGAATTAATGGCCAAGAATTTTTTAACATTTCTTTTGCTAAAACATTATCAAACTTCCAATTTCTTATTTTTAACCCATAATGTTTATAAGCTCTTACAAGCCCAATCCCCTGCCATAATGAATCCAGAACGTAAATGATGATAAGCCATATTACTCCCTCTCCCAATAAAATAACAATAATTTTTAAAATAGAAGAAATAATTGTGGCAATAATTGTAGTTCTAACATTATTTTTTGATTTTACTTCAGCATTGAAATAAATACTTATAACATTGATGGACTGTAATATGAAAGAAAAAGAGAATAAAACTACAAGTAATTGAACAAGGGGGCTAGATTGAAACAAAAGAACACTTATAAAAGCTAAGGAAAAAGCAATAACTCCACCGATTAATTTCAATCGAAAGGCTGTCCCCAAAAGTTCATCTCTTTTATCTCTAGTTTGTATTAATTCTCTATTTAAAATGCTATCTATCCCCAAAGAAGCAATAAAACCAAAAAGGCCAACAAAGGCAATAGAATAACTTAATACTCCATAATTCTCTGGCCCTAAATAGCGAGCTATCCAAGCACCAATAAAAAATGATACAAGTAAAGAAAACATTTGCCCTCCAAACATCCAACTCATATTCGCAAAGTAGCGCTTGTGACCTTCATGCTGAAGTATCCAATGCCACCGGCTTGGAGTAATATGCTCTATTAATTTAAAAAGTCTATTTATCATTTAATAACTCTTTGATCCCATCTTCTAAGGTTACACTAGGCTCCCAATCTAATAATTCTTTAGCTTTTTTGATATCTGCTTGTAGACTCTGTGGCTCTAAACGAGGGGCGACGTGTTCAACCTCGCCACCAACTATCTCTGCTATCTTATTCACAGAAGCTTGATATCCTGTGCCGATATTTATAATTTCTCCACTCCCCACTTTTTCACTTTTCATTGCAAAAATATTTGCGCGAACAACATCTAAGACATTCACATAATCACGAGTATTCTCGCCAGTACCTACTATCATAAATGGCTTGCCTTGTTTTTTAAGGTCTAAAAATTTAGCTATTACCAGTGGATACGAACCATCTACAGACTGACGAGGACCATACACATTGAAATAACGAAGGCAGACAGTCTCCACCCCATAAATCTCCGAATATAATTTCATATATCCTTCCCCTATGTATTTATGTAAAGCATAAGGAGAAAGAGGATGGGGGATCATATCTTCTGTAATAGGTAACTTCTCTTGATTGCCATATATAGCACAAGAAGAAGCGAAAATAACTCGCTTGATCTTGTTTAATCTAGAAACCTCTAAGACATTTAAAAGCCCGTTTACATTTATATCATTGGTCTCTACTGGATTCTCTATAGAATACTCAACTTGAGGAACAGCAGCTTCATGAAAGACATATTGGGCATCTTTAAAAATAGGAATTAGCTTTTCTTTCCCCCTTATATCAACCTTGTGGAAGATAGCCTTTTGATTGATATTCTCCTCTTTACCAGCCGACATATCGTCCACTATATGCACCTCATATCCCTCCAAAACAAGCATATCCACGATATGCGACCCTATGAACCCTGCTCCGCCTGTGACAATGACTTTTACCATATTATGTGCATAATTATAGCATTTTATTCACTAAAATTAATATTGGGCCAAATGTTATTTTTGTTTATAAAATCAATTATTTTATCAAGGGTTGCACTATCGGCATAATTATTCTTTTTTAATCTATCAGCTGTCTTTATAAAATTGGCTTTATCTTTCACTTCATAAAAATGCTTAATGAAAAGAGAGTAAACTCCCTCAGGGCCTTTGCTCTTTTGAGAAAAATATCCTGGATTAGTATCAAAAATTTTCTCAAAATAAATAAAGGATTCTATATACTTTTTCTGGTAGAACCAACTTAAGGCTAGACCATAATTAAAATCTGGTTTATAGGGAGAAAGTAAAAGAATCCTCTTGAAAATTTCTTCAGCTTTTTTAAGATATTCTAAATTATTTAATTTTTTACCTAAATTAGTATAAGTGAGAGCTAAAAAGTTTGAAAACTGTAAATCAAGAGGTCTTCTATCCATATATTCATCCCCTTTCAAGAATGAAAGGTCTGATAATTTTACAATAGATTCACTTTTTGCATCATAATTTTTTGAAACAAAAGATAAGAAATCATACCTGATTTTCATCTGGGCTGTCGTGAATGGGTCAAAAACTTCATTAATTTTAATTGAAATAATTGTCGCATCACTTTTTTCTCTCAACGAAGCATAACTTTTCAATTGTATATAAGCAGGTAAATCATTCTTAAAGAAAACAAAACCTAAAAATAAAGTCAGCGCCAAGAGAAATATACTAGCAAAAATTTCAAATTTATTACTTATTTTATAATCTTTCTTTGGTTTATCTATTCCTTCCACAATAGTCAAATAAATAGAAAAGGCTAATAATACAAAAAATGGGATAGAAGTAGTAATCTGGTCAAAAACAAAAAGAAGATGAACCAGAAGAGATACCCCGAATAGTAATAAACCTACATTTAATAAAGAAAACTCCCGCCGTTTAAAAATTGATTTAAAAAAGAAAAAATAAATAGATAAATAAATGATAAAACCTAAAATGCCATTCATTACTAATATATCAAAAAGCTTATTATGAGACCTATCAAACCAGCCTACTTCGTACTGAAATTGTTTAGGGTTAAAATATTTAACATATGCAAGACTAAAATTCTCTGGACCCCAGCCTATTAAAAATTCTTTTGCTCCATTCTTCGTAGGATCTACTGCGTCTACGCTTAATTTCGCCATAAGTAATCTGGTCTGTGTCGTATTATCTTCCCCATTTATTACTGCCACTCTTCCAAACCCCGGAATTCTCTGCCACACCTCACTTTCTCTCGTTGAGAAAAAAAGAGCTAAAAAAGCAATCATAAGACATAAAATAATTATGGAAACTTTGCGTAGATTGAAATTCCAAAAAGAAATATCCTTACCTTTTATAATGCTATATATCAAGATAGTAATGAAACCAACAGCAAGCCCTGCTATTGTCCCCCTTGTTTCAGTAATAAAAATTCCTAAAATAGATAAGAAAAATATCCCCGCTGAAAAATATTTCCAAAAACTAGATTGTATTTCACTAAAAATTATAGTAGCGGAAAATATTGAAAAAAGTAAATATCCAGCTAAAAAGGTCGGATTACCTAAAAAAGAATCTGGGCGACTTATCCCATTAGAAAATTGCATAAACTCTTTAAATATAAGTACAAATGCAACCAATAAACTTAATCGAAAAAACCAAAGCCAATCCTTCTTCTCAAAAATAAGTAAACTGAAAACAAAAAAAGAAAAGAAATATATCATCCCTACTAATCCTTCGGCCCTCTCTATTGTCCCCCAAAAGGCACCATATTTATCTATAGCAAAAATGGTACTGATAATAAATATAAAGAAGAAGGCCAAGACTGAAATAACGAGTGGATTCCTAATAACTATCTTCACTTTTTCTACTATTTTAATTCTAAACTTCTTGGTATATAAAAAGTTAAATAAAAACAAAATACTCATTAAAAACAAAAGTCCTCTTATAAATATACTCTCTGTGGTCGTAGAAGAATAAAAAAGTGAGTTATCCACTATAAGCGGAGTAACAGCAAGCATCCATAAACATATTTTTAATATTTTTGTCATCGTCTAAATTATAAATATCTACTAAAGAGGAATAAAATCTGGGATACTCTGTTTAGCCTTTACGAGAGAATCATCGTATAATTTTTGATTGCCTATATTCTTAGCAAATGTAATTAAAAGATTGTGAGAAAAAGGGATACTAGGGTCAATGGCAATAGCCTTCTCATAAGTATTTACTACCTCTTTATAATCATTTTTCCACATATAGACCTGAGCCATAGTCCAATAAATTTCTGGATTATGAGGTGAAAGAATTCTAGTATCATCAAGGATTTTAATCAGATGGTTCCCTAAGACTGGATCATAAGGATTACTGCTCAAATAATTAAGAATATTATATAAGTAGACAATACTAATATTTAGTCGGGCGTTAAATTTATTCCGCTCTGAAATTTTCTCAGAATATACCAATAAAGCCTTGATATCATTGATAGAATAAGACAATAAATTCTTATCATTTTTTATTGCGGTAATATTAGCCTTATAAATATTGTATGTATTGTCAGCTAGATCACTGAAATCCCACTGCTCCCCTAATGAGGACCCCTTTAATAAGTCATCATAATGATCTGCTCTAATATCTATGGGCATTTCGGCTATACTATAATATTTAAAAATTTTCTGCGTGGGTCTAAATACAAAAAATACTAAAGATAAAGAGCAAGCTATAACTAATACTATGCCTAGACTATTTTTGATAAATGAATCAACGGGTTTTAATATATACTTCTCTTTAACTAAATTATCTTGACCAATAAAGATAATTCCAGCTAAGATAAATAACGCCATTATTGAAAATAAAGAATCAAATACAAATAAGTTCTGGAAAACATAGCCTGCCACAAGACCA
>Ga0172379_10003696_pt1 | contig 23901 bp, 21 predicted proteins | sample GrowelOW334metaG_FD_119756 | JGI IMG/M metagenome (GOLD analysis project Ga0172379, IMG submission 119756) | Groundwater microbial communities from an aquifer near a municipal landfill in Southern Ontario, Canada - Groundwater well OW334 metaG | ecosystem: Environmental > Aquatic > Deep...
ATCATCCCCCCCGAGCGCCGAATCCCCATTGGCCGCCAGCACCTCGAACACCCCGCGCGACAGTCGCAAGATGGAAATATCGAAGGTGCCGCCGCCCAAATCGTATACCGCATACACGCCTTCCGAGGCATTATCCAGACCGTAGGCAATCGCCGCCGCGGTGGGCTCATTGAGCAGACGCAGCACGTTGATTCCTGCGAGTTTTGCAGCATCCTTGGTCGCCTGCCGCTGCGCATCGTCAAAATAGGCCGGTACGGTAATCACCGCTCCCACCAACTCGCCACCGAGAGAGGCTTCCGCGCGCAGACGCAAAACTTTGAGGATTTCGGCTGACACTTCGACTGGACTCTTCACGCCCGCCACCGTACGCAGTTGCACCATGCCGCCAGGCTCACCGGCTTCCACAAAACGGTAAGGCAGACGACTGGTATCCCCCACATCCGTCAAGCCGCGTCCCATAAAACGCTTCACCGACACGATCGTATTGACCGGATCCTCGCTCTGAGCAAGTTGCGCCGCTTCACCTGCAACGACACCGCCATCAGACCCATAACGCACCACAGAGGGCAGCATCGCACGACCATGCTCGTCGTTCAGCACCACGCTGATGCCGTTACGCACCGTTGCGACCAGCGAATTGGTGGTACCCAGATCGATACCCACCGCAAGCCTGTGCTGATGAGGTGCACTGCTCAACCCGGGTTCTGAAATTTGTAGTAAAGCCATGTGGAGTAGTCAGTAGTGAGTCTTAAGTGGTTTATCGTTTTTAGCAACTCGCGACTAACCACTCGCAACTCACCAGCTTTAGTTATCTAGTTCGTCATAAGCGGAATGAATTTCTTCCGCGAGTTTTTCCATGAAACGCAGCTTGCGCACGAGGCCGGCAGCAAACGGATAGTCATGTTGAATGTCTATTTTATCGCGAAGCTCGGCTTCAAGTTCACGTGTTTCAATTTTCATGCGCGCATCGAGCGTATCGAGGGCGGCAATATCACGCGATTTTTCAGCATCCACAACCGCTTCGCGCCATTCCATCTGCGCCATCAGAAACTCAACCGGCATGGCCGTATTGGTTTCTTCCTGCGTGTCGACGCCCTTAAGCCCTAATAGATAGCGCGCGCGTCGTATCGAACTTTTCAGCGTCTGATAGGCTTCGTTAACCCTTGTGGAGCGCTGCATTGCCAGGCGCTGTTCGGAATCTGTCAAGCGGACTGATTTGTCCGGATGAAACTTCGCCTGCAAAGCACGATAAGTGAGTTCAAGTTGCGCGGTATCGAGCTCAAATTGCTCGCCAAGTCCGAACAACTCGAAGTGATTTTTTGCTGCGTCAAAATTCCCTGTCAAACCTGAAAACTCTCGCCGCAACCGCACGCGTCTTTAACGTTCGGGTTATTGAACTTGAATCCTTCGTTCAATCCTTCACGGGTGTAATCAAGCTCCATCCCGTCGATATACGGCAAGCTTTTAGGATCGACCAGAACCGTTACACCGAAACTGTCGAACGGCAAATCATCTGCCTCAAGGACGTCGGCGAATTCAAGTTTATAAGCCATACCGGAACAGCCGCTGGTGCGAACCCCGATGCGCAAGCCTATGCCACGACCCCGTTTGGCAATAAAGTTTTTCACATGTTTTGCCGCTGCTTCAGTAAGCGTTACGCCCATTTTTTTCTCCGCTTAACAACTGCCCGTGCAGGCCGACGTTTCAACATTTTCGCCGTGTTTGGACTTGTAATCAGCAACTGCAGCCTTGATCGCATCTTCAGCCAGAATCGAGCAATGAATTTTCACCGGCGGCAGGGCCAGCTCTTCGGCGATCTGGGTGTTTTTGATTTGCAACGCCTGATCGACGGTCTTGCCCTTGACCCACTCGGTCACTAAAGAACTGGATGCAATCGCCGAACCGCAACCATAGGTCTTGAATTTGGCATCTTCGATGATGCCGTCTTTACCGACCTTGATCTGTAATTTCATCACGTCACCACAAGCCGGCGCACCTACCATGCCGGTACCCAGACCTTCGTCATCCTTGCCGAACGAACCTACGTTGCGCGGATTTTCGTAATGGTCCAATAATTTTTCGCTGTAAGCCATTTTAATCTCCAGAATGCGGGATTTGGGATTCAGGAAAGTCGTTTCCGGCTAAATCCTGCATCCTCTATCCTGTTGTTAGTGTGCCGCCCACTGCACGGTGTTCAAGTCGATACCATCTTGGTACATTTCCCACAACGGCGATAATTCGCGCAATTTGTCGATTTTGCTCTTCATCAACGCGATCACATAATCCACTTCTTCGACGGTGGTAAAACGTCCGACCGTGAAGCGGATAGAGCTGTGCGCCAACTCATCGCTACGCCCCAGCGCACGCAAAACATAAGAAGGTTCCAGACTCGCCGAGGTGCACGCAGAACCGCTGGACACGGCGACATCTTTAATCGCCATAATCAGCGATTCGCCTTCGACAAAATTAAAACTTAGATTCAAGTTATGCGGCACACGCTGCACGAGATCGCCGTTCAGATGCACCTCTTCCATATCCATCAGGCCTGCCATCAAACGGTCGCGCAAGGTGCGAATGCGCTCATTTTCCGCTGTCATTTCCTCCTTTGCGATGCGAAACGCTTCGCCCATGCCGACGATCTGGTGAGTCGCCAGGGTGCCGGAACGCATACCGCGCTCATGACCGCCACCGTGCATCTGCGCCTCTAACCGAACGCGCGGTTTACGCTGCACATACAGCGCACCAATACCTTTAGGGCCGTAAGTCTTGTGTGCCGAGAACGACATCAGATCGACTTTCAGCGCCTGCAAATCAATCGCGACTTTACCGGTCGCCTGTGCCGCATCCACATGAAACAGAATGCCTTTCTCACGGCAGATTTCACCGATCCGAGCGATATCCTGAATTACGCCGATTTCGTTGTTGACCAGCATGATCGATACGATAATCGTGTCCGGACGCAAGGCCGCTTTAAATTTTTCAATATCCAGCAAGCCGTTCGGTTCAGGATCCAGATAGGTGGCGGAAAATCCTTCACGCTCGAGTTCACGCACTGTGTCGATCACCGCTTTGTGCTCGATCTTCATGGTGACGATGTGACGCCCCTTACCCTGATAGAAATGCGCCGCGCCCTTAATGGCAAGGTTGTTGGATTCGGTCGCGCCCGAGGTCCAGACGATCTCTTTAGGATCGGCATTCACCAGCGAGGCGACTTGTTCGCGCGCCAACTCAACCGCGGCATCCGCCTCCCAGCCAAAGGCGTGAGAACGACTGGCTGGATTGCCGAATTTCTCGCATAAATAAGGGATCATTTTTTCTGCTACCCGCGGGTCAACCGGCGTGGTGGCGGAGTAGTCCATATAAATCGGTAATTTCATCATTAACCTTCTGTCGTAACAACTATCTGACGGTCTGCTTATTAATCGAAATCGCGGTAACGCCCGATCCTGTTTTCGATTGACCTTCGACCAGCTGCTGCAGATTGATCGAGTCCAAATAGGAATAAATCCGCTCATTGAGCCCCATCCACAAATTGTGCGTCAAGCAAGGCTGCCCGTCACGGCAATCGCCTTTTTCCGCACAATAGGTCGCATCCAAGGGTTCATCCACGGCAACCACGATCTCGGCAATCTTAATTTTTGTCGCTGTTTTGGCAAGGTAATAACCACCCCCCGGGCCGCGCACACTTTCAACCAGATTGCTACGGCGCAACTTGCCAAACAACTGCTCAAGATAAGATAGCGAAATTTTCTGCCGTTCGCTGATAGATGCCAATGTTACAGGGCCTCGTCCGCCGTTCATCGCCAAATCAACCATTGCAGTTACCGCAAAACGCCCTTTGGTAGTCAATCGCATGTTATCTCCAGTAATTCTCAGTTCTCAAGTAGAGAGAATAGTATAATACCCGAATATTTTAATCAACTATCTTATTCAGATGATTAGGGTCAAATTTATCCGCGGTCGCGCGCTCTTCTTCAACGCAAACACCCATCTTCTCGAGCTGCTGCAAGATAAAATCAATGCGCTGATCAACCGTTACACTATGCCCCAGCAGCCCGTGTATCGCTTTCGATAAAGGATCGTTCTGATCATTGCCGATACCGTAGGCGTCGAATCCGGCCGTTTTTTTCTTCTCCTCGTCGAGTATCCGCGCCGGAATACCGGCAGCCGTCGCCCCTGCAGGAACGTCTTTGACCACCACCGCATTCGATCCGATCTTGGCACCTGCGCCCACCGTGATCGGCCCGAGTATTTTCGCACCCGCACCGACTACTACCCCATCGCCCAGCGTCGGATGCCGTTTGCCGTGCCGCCACGAGGTACCACCCAGCGTCACGCCGTGATACAGCGTCACGTCATCGCCGATTTCGGCGGTCTCACCGATCACAACCCCCATGCCGTGATCAATGAAAAAACGCCGGCCTATCGTTGCACCCGGATGAATCTCGATGCCGGTCAGTCCGCGCGTTAAATAGGACAAAAAACGCGCCGGCCATTTTAAATTGGCATGCCACAGGATATTAGCCAGACGATGGAGCACGCGCGCATGCAAACCGGGATAGCAGGTCAACACCTCGAACGTGGTGCGCGCAGCCGGGTCACGGTCGAATACGCTGCGAATATCTTCTCTGATATTTTTAAACACTAAACATCTTTCTCTTGCTGGTAACGTGCCTTGAGGCGGCCATTGTACTCGGTTGTCACGCTCAATATGCCGCGCAGAATGTTGATTTCATCGGCTTCCGGCCTCGCTCTGGCATACAAACGACGCAGCCTCTGCATCATGCGCGCCGGATTCTGCGTGGTGAAAAATCCGATTTCGTGCAGCGTTTTTTCAAGGTGACTCATAAAGCCTTCGACCTGCTGATGGGCGGCTGGCTGCAAGGACTGCTCGACGGGCTGATAGTTTTGCGCCGCAACCGATAGTTCGTAGGAAATCACCTGCACTGCCGCGGCCAGATTAAGCGAAGAAAATTCAGGATTGGCCGGAATATTCACCAGCATCTGGGCGCGGCTGGCCTCTTCATTAGTCAACCCCGACATCTCGGTACCAAACAACAAAGCCACCTGCAGCGCTTGGGCCTGCTGCACCACCTGCGGCATCGCCTCGCGCGGCACGCTCACCTCGTTTGAGATATCACGCTGCCTTGCCGTCATTCCCACAGTCAGCACCACCCCGTCTAACGCCTCATCGATCGAGGCGCACACCACCGCATTTTGCAGCACGTCATCCGCACCCGCCGCCATGGCCGAGGCCTGCGGATCGGGGAAGTGACGCGGATTAATCAGATAAAGACGGCTCAGCCCCATCGCCTTCATCGCGCGCGCCGCAGCGCCAATATTGCCCGGATGCGTGGTGTGACTTAAGACGACCCGGATATTACTTAAATGATTTTGTTTATACAAAGCTCAATTCCAACTAGAATACGGTACTGGATTCTACCGCTCATTAAACTCGAAAACCGCCACGCCGCAAAAGTTGCCCGAAACCGGGCCGTATGCGCAAGGCAATTTCATCAAAAAGGTCGTAAATATGCATCCCATGCTCAACATCGCGGTGAAGGCCGCACGTCGCGCCGGCAACCTGATACACCGCAGCACCGACAAGATCGATCACCTGACCATTACCAAAAAATCCCATGCGGATTTCGTCAGTGAAGTCGATCGCGCCGCCGAGCAAACCATCATCCAGACACTGCTGGATGCCTATCCCGACCATGGGATTCTAGCAGAAGAGAGCGGCGCTCACGGCGAGTCCGACTTCGTCTGGATTATCGATCCGTTGGACGGCACCACCAATTTCCTGCACGGTTTCCCGCAATTTTCCGTCTCAATTGCTTTGCAGCATAAGGGCATCATCACTCAGGCAGTCATTTACGACCCAACCAAAAACGAGCTGTTCACAGCCACCCGCGGACGCGGCGCCTTTCTCAACGACAAGCGCCTGCGCGTATCCAAACGCATCCACATGGCGGACGCACTGATAGGAACCGGTTTTCCCTACACCAATTTCGAACACATGGATGCCTACATCGGCATCTTCCGCGACCTGATGCAACAGACTTCCGGCCTGCGTCGCCCGGGTTCTGCCGCGCTTGATTTAGCCTGGATGGCAGCGGGTCGTTACGACGGCTTCTTTGAAACCGGCTTAAAAGTCTGGGACATCGCCGCCGGCACCCTGCTAATTACTGAAGCAGGCGGCATGGTCAGCGATCTGTCAGGGGGTGACACCTTCCTCAAGACCGGACACATCTGCGCGGGCAATGCGGAAATCCATCCTAAACTGCTCGAAATCATCGCGCCGCACCTGAGCGACGCGCTCAAATAAACACCTGCATCCGGCCGCAAGGTCGGATGCGTTTTCACCTCAGGTTTTACACAGGCAAAAAGTTTACTTTAAATTCAATAAATTAGACTAAAATTTAAAGCAAATCCGACCCGTTAGGCAGAATTATGAATCTGATGAATGAATCGATTGAAGTTTTCCCTTGGAACGATAATTTTTCCACCGGCATCCCGTTGATCGATGAACAGCACAAAAGACTCATCCATCTGATCAACCTGCTCGCGTGCGGACTTGCTTACCAGTCAGACACGGCAGAACTGGATCGCATTTTCAGCGAACTTGCCGACTACGCTGTTTACCATTTCAAAACCGAAGAGGCCGTCTGGCATGCACATCTCGCAGACGATGAGTGGGAAGTCGAACACCAGCACTCACACAACCGGTTTGTCACCGACTTGCTCGAACTGAAAAGCAAAAAAGAGAATGCCACCGTCAATGAAACGCTCAAAGATATTCTGTCATTCCTGACACATTGGCTGGCTTTTCACATTCTGGAGTCCGACAAACACATGTCCAAAGTAGCCCTCGGACTGCAAGCAGGCATGACACTCACAGACGCCAAGTTACAGGCCTCAGCCGATATGAGCGGCTCGATGAAAGTCCTGATTGAGACGGTGCTCTCGATGTACGACACACTCTCCAGCCGCACGCTGGAGCTGATCAAAGAAGTAATCGACCGCCAAAAAGCCGAGGCGAAACTGCGCCTTGCCGCCAACGCCATCGAAAATACGCTGGAAGCAATTTGCATTACCGATCATTGCGCAAATATTATCGATGCCAATCCGGCTTTCCAGCAAATCACCCAGCAGCCCCTCGATGCTTTGATCGGAAAAAACCTGCGCTTACTAAAATCCGGGCTCGATGATGATCTGGTTTTCGCCAACATCATGGAAAAACTTGCAGAGGAAGGGCACTGGAGCGGCGAAATCAAGAGCCGGTCAAATTCGGGAGAAACCTATACAGACTGGCTGACACTCTCAACTATCAAAGAAGAGAATGGCGCCATTTGCAATTACGTCGGGATTTTTTCTAATTTCTCACGCCTGTCAGGACAATGGCAAGAACTGCAACATATGGCCAATCACGATGCGCTGACCGGACTGCCCAACCGGCTGCTGCTCGCAGATCGCATGGAACTTGCGATGGCCCATGCAGAACGCACCGGCAGTTTTCTGGCGGTGTGCTATCTGGATCTGGATAATTTTAAACCCGTCAACGACACCCTCGGCCATACGGCGGGCGATCTGGTGTTGCGCGAAATTTCCAAACGCCTGCAAAGCCACCTGCGCCTGAATGACACAGTCTCCCGAGTAGGCGGTGACGAATTCGTCATCCTGCTCAACGATCTGCACAAACCGGATGATTTTGAAGAACTGCTGGTGAGGATACTCCAAGAGATTTGCCTGCCGATCGGCATCAGGGAGCAGAACGTGTTCGTCACCGGCAGCATCGGCGTTACCCAGTTCCCGCATGACAAAGGCGAGGCAGCAATGCTGCTGGCACATGCCGACTCCGCGATGTATCAGGCAAAAAATCTAGGAAAATCCAGATACCAGCTCTACGACATTACCAAAGAGAATTAACCGTATCCTGCCCATGGAAAACAACAAAGCCAATCACACGCCGATGATGCAGCAGTTTTTGCGCATCAAGGCCGAACACCCGGACGGACTCCTGTTTTACCGGATGGGCGATTTTTATGAGATGTTTTTCGAAGATGCCGAGCGCGCCGCAAAGCTGCTCGATATCACGCTGACGCATCGCGGCTCCTCAAACGGCGTGCCGATCAAGATGTGCGGCATTCCCTATCACGCAGCCGAACAATATCTGGCGCGACTGGTCAAGCTGGGGCTGTCGGTCGCGATATGCGAGCAGGTGGGGGATCCTGCCACCAGCAAGGGACCTGTCGAGCGCAAAGTCATGCGCATCGTCACCCCTGGCACCCTGACCGATTCGGCGCTGCTCGACGAAAAACGCGACAACCTGCTGCTAAGCCTGCACCAGCGGAACGGCCTGTTGGGAATGGCCTGGATGAATTTGGCCTCGGGACACTTTTATGTCTGCGAGACGGCGATTGACAATCTGCCCGCCGAACTCGAACGCCTGCAACCTTCGGAAATCCTGCAAGCCGAGAATTCAAATCTGCTCCCTGCCGCATCTTGCCGGCAGTTGCCCTCGTGGCATTTCGAACTCGACACCGCACGCCGCACGCTGTGTCAGCAATTTGCCACGCTGGATCTGGCAGGATTCGGCTGCGATGAGTACACCGCAGGCCTTGAAGCTGCCGGCGCCCTGTTGGGGTATATCCGTCTTACCCAAGGCCAGACGATGGATCACGTCAGTAGCTTGCGAGTCTACAGCGCCGATCACTACGTGCGCATGGATGCCGCGACAAGGCGCAATCTGGAAATCACCCAGACCTTGCGGGGCGAGGCAGCGCCCACACTGCTCTCCTTGCTCGACACGTGTTCGACCAACATGGGCAGCCGGCTACTGTCGCACTGGCTGCACCATCCGCTGCGCGACCGCGATATTTTGCGCGCGCGCCTCGATGCGGTCGATAAACTGACCGAGCTGTCGGATGCTGTACAGACGCACTTAAAGCCCTGTGTCGATGTCGAGCGCATCACCGCACGCATCGCTTTGAAATCGGCCCGCCCGCGCGATCTGTCCGGCCTGCGTGATACACTCACCGCGCTACCGCAACTGCACACAACGTTAAACGCCTGCGATTCAACGCGGGTTAATGCGCTAAGCGATGCCCTGCAAGCGGATGTCCATCTCACGGCGCTACTACAAGCTTCGTTGCGCAGCGACCCGTCCTCTGTGATACGCGAAGGCGGTGTGATTGCCGACGGATTCGATGCAGAACTCGACGAATTGCGCGGCATACAGACCAATTGCGGCGACTTTTTGCTGGCACTGGAAGCGCGCGAAAAAGCGCGCACCGGCATTTCTACTTTAAAAGTGGAATACAACCGCGTGCATGGTTTCTACATCGAGGTGTCCGTCGCGCAAAGCGTCAACGTGCCAGATGACTATCGCCGCCGCCAGACGCTCAAGAACGCAGAACGCTACATCACGCCAGAACTGAAAACCTTCGAGGACAAGGCCCTGTCCGCCAACGACCGCGCCCTAACCCGCGAAAAGTTTCTCTATGATCAGCTACTGGAACAATTAGCGCCGTACATTGCGCAACTGCAACGCATCTCAGGCGCGATCTCCGAACTGGATGTCTTGGCCACCTTTGCCGAGCGTGCCCGCACGCTGCACTTTACCGCACCGCAATTTACCGGCGATTCCACAATTCAAATCAGCGGCGGACGCCACCCGGTCGTGGAAGCGCAAGTTGAGCGCTTCACGCCCAACGATACCGAGTTGTCTGACGCGCGGCGCATGCTGCTCATCACAGGCCCGAACATGGGGGGTAAATCCACCTATATGCGTCAGGTCGCCATCATCGCACTACTGGCCCATGTCGGCAGTTTTGTGCCGGCGCAACAAGCGGTCTTAGGCGAGATCGACCAGATTTTCACCCGCATCGGCTCATCGGACGATCTGGCCAGCGGACGCTCCACCTTCATGGTCGAAATGACGGAGGCGGCCAACATCCTGCACAACGCCACCGCACAGAGTCTGGTGCTGGTGGACGAAATCGGGCGCGGCACCTCGACCTTCGATGGACTCGCTCTGGCCTACGCGATTGCCTGCCATCTGCTAAACAAGAACCAGAGCTACACCTTGTTCGCCACACATTATTTCGAACTGACGCGTTTATCAGAAGAATTCGCCCAGCTTGCCAACGTACATCTGAGTGCCATTGAGCACCAGCACAGCATCGTCTTTTTGCACTCGGTCAATGAAGGTGCGGCGAGCCAAAGTTACGGCCTGCAGGTTGCGGCACTGGCAGGCGTGCCGGCACAAGTCATCAAAACCGCCAAAAAGCAGCTGCGCGTACTGGAACAAAACAGCGCCGCACAAAGTCCGCAGGGTGATTTATTCGCGGCAATACCCGACCTCCCTGAACCCGAAGAGCATGCGCTACTGGCAGCTTTACGCGACATCCAGCCCGACGACATGAGCCCGAAAGCCGCGCTGGAAGCACTGTACCAGTTAAAAAAACTAATTTAAGCAATTTGTAGGGGGCTATAAATCTCAATTTACTTCTGCCGGGGCAGCCCGGCGGCTGGTGACTTTCTTTTGAGTCGCCAAAAGAAAGTCACCCAAGAAAAGGCGCCCCCCGGTTTACCGCACAGGGGCTGCTGAAAACCGTGTTTGCTGTATTATTCACCCGCTGAAATTTCGTATTACCGACTGTCTTTCATATAGAGCCCAAAAACTACTGTGATCAACCGCGCGTTTTTAACGCGCGCTTCAACGCAACCGCTAAAGCGCGTCCACCCGGCTCTGGCAAATGTGGAATAATCACCTCCCGACTTTCTCGTTCACACCATGAGCAACCCCCGCCATCTGGTCGTATCCGTCTCCGGTCACGGTTTCGGGCATGTCGCACAAACTGCGCCGATCTTAAACGCCTTACACCAGCGCTGTCCGCAACTGCGCATCACCGTGCGCTCGTCGGCGCCAGAATCACATCTGCGCTCACGCATCCACGCACCTTTTGACTACCTTAACAGCACCGGCGATATCGGCATGGTGATGTCATCCGCACTGACCGTCGACATCGAAAAAAGCCGCAGCGCCTATCATGCCTTTCACGCGGACTGGGACGCACGCGTCACCGAAGAAGCACGCCTCTTAAAATCATTGGGCGCAGACAGAGTATTTTCCAACGTAGGTTACCTGCCGCTGGCGGGCGCACAACGCGCAGGCATTGCGAATGTCGCGCTGTGCTCGCTAAACTGGGCGGACATCTACCGCCATTACTGCTGCGATGGAACAGACACGCGCGATGAGACTATCGCCGCGCAAATCCAGTCGAGCTACGCCGGTGCGGATGTGTTTTGGCGCGCCACGCCCGGCATGGCGATGAGCAACCTTGCCAATGTGACGCCGGTCGCGCCGATTGCCGCGATTGGCACCCGCCGGCGCGGTGAATTGAACCGGCATCTAAAATTGTCAGCACAGGAAAAACTGGTGCTGGTCAGTATGGGAGGCATTAGCAGCCGGTTGCCCGTGGAAAACTGGCCCCGACTGGACGGTGTACGCTATCTGTTGCAGGCAAACTGCAGCGACCAACATCCGGACGCCATTAATTTTGAAGCGCTCCCGTTCAGTTTCTACGATTTGCTGGCAAGCTCGGATGTGCTGCTGTGCAAACCCGGCTATGGCAGTTTCGTTGAGGCCGCAGGTTCCGGCGTGCCGGTGCTCTATGCCAACCGGCCGGACTGGCCGGAGTCCCCCGCATTGATCGCGTGGCTGCAACAGCATGGTGTCTGCCGTGAAATTCCGCAAAACTCACTGGAGAATGGCGATTTCTCCGGCATGCTGATACAGATACTAGACGCGCCCGCCGTGGATAGGGTCACGCCGAATGGCGCCGAACAAGTCGCACTGTATCTGGCCGAATATTAAACCCGTTCAGATTTAGTGTGCCACATGCAGCGCCGGACTCGCCGTCGTCCCTTCAACTTGCAACATGACCGTACCGGCACGCATGGATAAATCCGCCGAGAGCATGCCGGACAATTTCTGGCGATTCACCGCCAGCGTCCCCGCTGCCTTGACCACGCTGTCATTGATCTTAAGCTGGCTAAACCGGTATAAGTCATTGGCATAATTTAACTCGCCGCTCATCGTCTCAAAATGGGTTCTGCCACCGGGCAAATTCTCACGGCTGCGCAAACGGGCGGTTTCAACAACATCCACACCGTTGACGATTCCCTTGTTGACGTTAAAAACGCCATTGAGTACGGCCGTATCGGCCAATTTTGCCAAACTCCCCGACTGCATCTGGAAGCGCGCCGTGCCATCCAGATCGCCGCCGAGCAGCTTATTGATGTTCTGCAACGGAATAACTTTAGCCTCCAGCGCGCCTTGTACACGCCAGCCCTCACGCCAATTGATGCGCGCATCACCGGTCAACACACCGCCCCTGATCCTGCCATCCAGATCGCTGATGCGCATTTCATCCTGGCTTAATTCTCCGTTCGCCTTTAAATCCTCGAATATCCAGTCAGGAAACAACGGTAGCGCCCGATCGCGCAGCGTCAGACTGAACGGCAATTTTGGCCCGGCGTGAAGCTCCAGCACCAGTTTATGGCCGTCCGCGTTGAGTTTTGCCTCAGTAAAATGACCCGATGCATCAAAATCCACCTCGCCGCCCACCCCGGATAACGGCACGCTGTCGGATTCCAGACGAGCCTGTGTAAAACCAATGCGCGCGACAGGATAATGCGCATCGCTCGCCGTCTGCTGCAGCCAGCCTGCCACTTGCAACAAGGCCTCATCCTTCACCCGCACCCCCTCCAGATTCAGGCTGTCGATCGCGCGGGTCGCACCAAACAGCGCAGAATAGGCAAAATTGACCTGTGCCTGATCCGCCTGAATTTGACGTGTCGCGCCGATGGAAACCTCGCTCAGGATCAGACGCGGCGCAGGCAGTATCCGAGCTGACAATCGACCGATGTGCACAGGCTGCTGCAATTTCGCACTCAGCGTCTGCTCGATGTTCGCCAGATAACTTTGCGTCGGCATCACGGCCGGCAACGCGAACAAAGTCGCGACTAAGGCGACAGCCAGTCCGGCCGCGAGTTTACCCCAGGGCTTTGGTTTACGAGGCACACGAGGCAATCTGACGACCGGCTCGGGTGCGGCCTGGGGGGGGGGCACCGGCTTACGCGCGTCTTCCGCCGCCCGGCTTTCCGCTTCCCGCCACTTTTTGGCCTGCGCATCCGCCAGCTGTTTTGCTTCCTGCTCGGAATACTCCGCTACGACTTCAGACTGAGCAGCGATAGGCGCAACCGTCGCGGCAATCGCCTCAACAGGCGCTACGATAGGCGGCAATTCCAATTTTGCTGCATCGAGCAGCAACTGATCAGCCGCGCTGAGCTGCGGCGAGAGCGCCATCTCAGGCATCAAGACCTCAGCCTCAGCAGGCGCCTCCAGATCAAAGGCATCCAGATCAAATCCCTCGAAGCCCTCGGACGACAGAATTTCAGGTTGAGGCGATACGACTTCGGCATTCGCGTCGATCAATTCGTAAATCTGATGTTCACGACCGTGCTTGTCCTGTTGCGCACCGCGATAACGGAACAAGTCCTTGTACTCATCACTCAGATTCGAGACAAATTCAAAATAGGCACGGGAGACATAAATTTGATCGTGACCGGCAAAGCTCATCACACGCTGTGCGCTGTTGATGCCATCGCCCAGCATATTGATCTGCCCGTTCATATCTTTGACCAGACTGACCGGTCCTAAATGTATCCCCAGACGCACGCGTAAATCAGGATAGTCAAAGTGACTGTTAGCCGTCAGGCCGGCACGAAAATGGATCGCAGATTCGAGCGCATCGGTCGGGTGTTGCAAAAATCCGATCGCAGCACCGTCCCCGGTATCCAGAATAATGCGCTCTCCGGCGTCGAGCGGATCCAGACTGTTGCCCACCAGCTGGCTGAACTGCTGTTTCAAGGAAATCTGCCGCTGATCAGACAGTTTGGTATAGCCCACAATATCGAAAAACAGCACCGCTGCCGTTGTCGTTCTGCGTTCGACAACCGGAACACCGTTGTTGCCTCCCCGGCTGTCGCAACCGGGCACCGCTGGCGCTGCCTGCCGCCTGTCAGTCGCAGGTGCCGAATCGCTACGCACCACCCACTGCGAGGAGTCTCGCGACGCGGCGGCAGCGGCTGCCTGAGTCAATTCATCCAACGCAGAAACAACGTTCCTTTCTTCGTCGGCGTGCTTTGCGTTTAATCTAACGACTGCAGCCAACACAGGGTCATCCGGTACGAGTTTACTGGCATCCTCATCGGGAATCGGACTGATCAATTCAACCTGTGCGCCTCTTTGCGCCGCAACTTTTTCAGCGTGTTCGCGTGCGGCTTCTTCACGCGCCTGCAACAATTGCTGTTCAGTTTCACGACGCACCAGACTAATTTCCTCCTCAGCCTTGATACGCCGGGCCTCCGCTTCCCGCAGCAGACGCTCGGATGCCTGCTGCGCCTTGACCGTCTCAGCTTCCAGTCTGGCCAGCGTATCGACGCGCCTGCGCTCATCCGTTCTGGCATCCGCTTTGAGCTGAGAGACTTCCGCCTCAAGCTTCGCGCGCTCCTGTGCCAGCGCCAACGCACGTACGTCGGCTTCAGCCTGCACTTGCGCTGCATGCTGCTCAGCTTTCAGCTTGGCTTCTGCGGCCTCGTGACGCTCAGCTTCTGCACGCAAAGCCGCTTTGGCAGCCTCCTGTTCCGCCTTGATGCGGGCCACCTCAGCCGCTTCACGAACCTGACGCGCCGTCTGTTCACGCGCTGCTGCACGCTCCCGCTCAAGCTCTTCGCGAACGCGTGCGGCCTCTTCAGCAGCCAGTCGCTTTGCCGCTTCAATTTCCTGTCGGGCATGCGCTTCAGCGTCTGCCTGCGCCTTCAATCGCGCCGCTTCCGCCTCCAGCCTAGCACGCTCTTGCGCCACAACCCGCGCTGCCTCCTCAGAAGCCAACCGCTTTGCCGCTTCAATTTCCTGCCGGGCATGCGCCTGCGCTTCGGCTTCGGCCGCAGCCTTCAACCGGGCCACTTCCGCTTCCAGCCTGGTACGCTCTTGCGCCACCACCCGCGCCGCTTCAGCCTTAACGCGTTCTGCCAGTTCGTGCGCCACGCGTGCCGACTCCGCTTTCACGCGTGCCACTTCAGCGTCGCGTTTTGCCTGCTCTTCCGCACGAGCGCGTGCTTCCGCCTGCCGCGCTGCGGCTTCGATACGCTCAGCCTCTAGGACGCGCGCCTTTTCAGCCGCTTTTTGCTCGACACGAGCCGCCTCCTCGCGCGCGGCAATTTGTGCTTTTTCGAGTGCAGCCTGCTCAGCCTTCACCCGGGCAACTTCTTCCTCAGTTTTCTGGCGGGCAACTTGAGCTTGCGCCTCGACTCGGGCTTTTTCACGCGAGAGCTTAGCCGCTTCCTCAGCCATCATGGCGGAGGTGGGCACACGAAAAGCAGCGGTAAAATCCAGCTCTTCAATCCCGGCATCGGGCTTTTTAGGGGATGCTACCGGCGCATGAGGCGCAACCAGTTTAGCCAAACTGGAAACCTTGCTTTTATCCTGAATAAAACCGCCTCGCGCCAACTCGAGAAACATATCTTGCAACATACCGCGCAAACTGGGTGAAGAGCGCTTCATGATCTCAGCGACCGAAGCCGTACCGTCCACCATCATCAATGCGCGCTTGATGTCCTTGGACAGAAGCGCGGTACGACCACGCGCCTCGCCGTCCCCGCTTTCCGTCCTGACAAAAATTAATTTTTCATTCATGTTTTCATTCTAACTGATTGCAGACGCATGTTTGAATTGAAAAATACATTTTAAATACCCACAACACATGGCACCTGACAACCGCGCCAAAATCATCTGAATGAATCCCATTGACAACAGAACGAACGTTCTTTATATTGCACAGCACGTTCGTTCTCAAGGAAATTACCATGACCGACTTCAACCCTAAAGATACCGAGTATTTGAACAAGCTTCAAGACTACTACGCAGACTGGAAAAGCATTCCGTCCTATGCCCGTTTATGTGAAATTTTCGGCATCGCCTCCAAATCCTGGGTAAAAACCATCCTGACCCGACTCGGGGAGGCCGACTTCATCGAACGTACGCCCGATGGTGCATGGATACCCACCCGACAATTTTTCGCGCGGCCGCTGGCCGAATCGACGGTTCAGGCAGGCATGCCCGTATCCGTCACCGCCACACAGGGAGATTTTTTCGTAATCGACGAGATGCTGATTGATACCCCCTCAAAGACCACGCTCATCACAGTCAAGGGCGATTCGATGATCGATGCGGGCATACACGATGGCGATGTCGCCGTGGTCGAGAAACGCATGACGGCGAATATCGGCGATATCGTGGTGGCGATCGTCGATGATGACTTCACGCTCAAAACCCTCGATCGCGAGAATGGCGCGTTTATTCTGCGCCCGGCCAATCCCGCGTTCCCTATCATCCGCCCGCAAGGCACGCTGGAAATATTCGGCGTACTGACCGGTCTCGTTCGCAAATACCGGAGATAACCATCATGCAATTACACGCCTCGCGCCGTAGCGCCCCGTCCGTTCTGCTCTCTATGACCTCGCCCAACAAGGAATTGTTTTATCGCCAGCGCGCCCTGCTGCGCCGCGCCGTACCGGCAGGCTTCCCGTCTCCTGCCGACGATTATGTCGAACAGCGCATCAGTCTGGATGAACACCTGATCGGACGCCGCGAATCGACCTTTTTCATGCGCGTTGCGGGTGAATCGATGCGCGGTTTAGGCATCTTCGACGGCGACCTGCTGGTGGTCGACCGCGCACTGCCCGCCACCTCGGGCTGCGTAGTGATTGCCGTGGTCGATGGCGAATTTACCGTCAAGCAATTGTTGCATACCAGCGATGGCCCCGTGCTGCGCGCAGCACACCCTGACTATGACGATATGCGCATCCAGCCTGAACAGGATTTTTCCATCTGGGGTGTGGTGAGCTGGAACGTACACAAGCATTAAGCCGATTTAGCCAAAAAATTAACCGTATGCAGCGCGCAATCGCACTGGTTGACTGCAACAACTTCTACGTCTCCTGCGAACGCCTGTTTCAGCCGGCGCTGGAAGGAAAACCCGTCGTGATACTAAGCAACAACGATGGCTGCGTGGTATCGCGTTCACAAGAAGTCAAAAATCTGGGGATTGCGATGGCCGCACCCTGGTTCAAATTAAAAGAACTCGCCAAGCAGCACGGCATCATCGCGCTGTCATCTAATTACACGCTGTACGCCGACCTCTCCAACCGGGTAATGCGCGTATTAGCGCAGTTCTCGCCCGACCAGGAAGTCTATTCGATAGACGAATGCTTCCTCGATGTGACAGGGATCGACGAACTCACCCGCTACGCTCAATCGATGCGCCAAAGAGTCAAACAGCACGTCGGCATTCCTGTCTGCGTGGGCATTGCTGCGAGCAAGACGCTGGCAAAGCTCGCCAACCATGTCGCCAAAAAACGCTCCTCCGGCATCTGCAATTTCAACGCGCTATCGGACGACGAATTAAATCGTCTGCTGGGCCGCATCGAGGTCGGTGAAGTCTGGGGCGTCGGCAGGCGTACGCACAGCCGGTTACAGGAAATGGGCATCACCACGGTACTGGCACTCAAATACGCATCCGGTGAGCGCATCCGTGCCGAGTTCGGCATCACCCTTGTGAGAACCGTGGCGGAACTGGGTGGCACCGCGTGCCTGTCGCTTGACGAATGTACCCGGCCGCGCGCACAAATCATCTGTTCGCGCTCGTTCGGCATTCCGGTCACACAACTGGCTGACCTAGAAGAAGCCGTGATCGCCTACACCAGCCGTGCTGCCGAAAAATTGCGCCGCCAGCAGTCGATGGCCTGCTGCGTGCAGGTTGCCATCCGCACCAACCCGAATCAGCTCAAAGCGCCGCAATACCAGCCGAGCCTCACGCAAGCATTAACGGAGCCCAGCAATGATACGCGCGTGTTGTGTCACGCAACGCTGTCAGGATTGCGGCAAATTTATCGCACAGGCTACGCTTACCAAAAAGCCGGCATCGTACTGTCCGGCATCATCGCAAGCGACGACAAGCCACGCTCCCTATTTGATGATAGCGAAGCACAACAAAAATCCGCCACGCTGATGGCCACACTCGACCTAATTAATCGCCGCATGGGGAGCGGCACCCTACACTTGCTGGGAGAGGGAATCACAAAAAGCTGGGCCATGAAGCGCGGCAACGTATCGCCGCGCTATACAACCGAGCTTAGCGACATCGCACTGGCGCACGCCGCGCAAAACTAAGAAGGGCAATTTGCAATCCGGAATTAGATGAGGCGCATTTCAGCGGCAAATTCTCATGCGAAGGCGCCTGATCAATCTCGCGGCTTTAAATAACCGTTTTGCTTCCTATTAAGGAAGTTCACCCTGATGCAGCGTGACGAAACGGGACAACCCCGTGGCGAACACTCAGCTGCATTTTCCAGTTTAAATTATTTCAAATGACAACAGGACGGCACAAACACCCAATTCCAACAGCCCCAGCATAAAAAACTGGTCAGCATATTTTTCAAAACTTGCCGATTTTACGCCACGCATCGATGCATAAGAAAGGGCTGTGCTGATCGTAAATATCAGCGCATCAATCGCCAGAAATTTATCCAGTAGCGATCCTGCCTGCCCCAGATGCAGTACCTTAACCAAAGAAATAACGGTCAGACATACGCCAACCAATTGAGCCGAGGTTGGCAGTATATGTTGCGACAAATCATTACGTTCTGACATTTTCAATAATCCATGAGGAAATTTAGCGCATCACACAAAAACAAACTCAACTCAGAGACGAATGGTTTTAACAAAATATGCCGAATGTAACCCGACATGATTTTTTTAAAATTGTGTCGCTAGCGTTCTGTATAAGCTGTCCTGATAGACTGCAACCGGCTGATTTTAATAAGCCATGAGGATATTACATGTCAATCGCCCCGACACACTCGACACCTCATGCCCCCATACGACTGAAAGTCGTGCGTGAACGCGGGCGTAACACTTTAGCCGGCAAACGGAGCGATCATACACGAGCTGGATTAAGCATTTTGCGCATTTTTACCCCAAAAAACACCCGCGCAAAATGACAGGCTAGCTGTCGTTTCGATCACAGAGGCACAGCCAAAAACGCTATCGAGACTCGTCGAATCAAAACGGGACTGATATGATTTGCAAGAAACGCTATTCTCAGGGCAAGATAAAGCATGACCGCACATAATCACTCCCACGCCACGAACTACAATCGCGCTTTTGCCATCGGCATCACGCTGAATATCATTTTCGTGTTGATCGAGGCAGTGTACGGCTGGCAAGCCGATTCGCTCGCGCTGCTATCCGATGCGGGGCATAACCTGAGCGATGTACTGGGACTGGTGATGGCGTGGGGAGGATTTTATTTGTCCAGGCTGCGACCCAATCAAAAACATACCTACGGCTAGGGGCGTGCCACCATCATGGCGGCCTTGTTCAACGCACTGATCCTGCTGGTTGCGATAGGCGGCATTGTGTGGGAGGCGATTGCCAGATTCAGCCATCCTGTCCCGATTCAGGGCAACATTGTTATGTGGGTGGCTGCCATCGGCGTGATCATCAACGGCATTACCGCACGGCTATTCATGTCCGGCAACAAGGATGATCTCAATCTGCGCGGCGCATATCTGCACATGGCGGCAGATGCGCTGGTGTCCTTAGGCGTCGTTATCGCAGGCGCATTATTGATATGGACGGGTTGGACGTGGCTGGATCCAGCACTCAGTATCGTGATTGCCGTGGTGATACTGCTGGGCACATGGGGACTGTTGCGTCAGTCGTTACATCTTTCGCTGGATGGCGTGCCGGCCTCAATCGACTTGGCCGCAGTCAAAAGTTATTTATCGGCATTGCCCGGCGTCAGCGAAGTGCATGATCTGCATGTGTGGGCGATGAGTACCTCCGGGATTGCCTTGACCGCGCATCTGGTTACGCCGAACGGCCCTCAGGAGGATGACTTTTTAAACCGTGTGACGGATGAATTGCATGACCAGTTTGCCATTGAACATGCGACCCTCCAGCTGGAGACGGGCAGTCGAACCTGTGCGTTAGCTAACCATACTTGACGAGCCACATAGTCAAGATGACGCAGCTTAAGTATCAAAAATGGTCGGGGGCGGCGTGCTACTGGCACTTGGCATTTGCAAGACCCTAGAAAAGCAAAAGCAATGGCGAAAAGCATACGCCCGGTAATCCGGATCAGCTAGCACCCTTAGTAGCGCCCGCCCTCAGCATACGGCTAGGCCGCAATCAGTCGTTCAACAGCTTCTTCATCAAATCCCTGCATCTCGACTTTGAGGCAGGCCATACCTTCCGCCGCAACCACCAGCACCTCTCGCACACCTTGCAACTGAGCCAGTTGCAGCTCTAACGCGACCCCTTCCGAGTCGCTCATTTCGTTCAGGTGGTACAGCTTAGTGCGCACCACCGCCAGTGGTTGCATGCCGGACACCACGATCAGCCAGACCAGCAGCAAGGCGATCGCGAAGAAAAATATCGCATTGTGCCCGACATACTGCATCAAGGCGCCACCTACGGCCGCACCGAAAAATGCGCCGAGAAACTGCACGCTGCTGTACACGCCCATCGCAGTTCCCTTGGCTGCGAGTGGCGCAATTTTGGAAATCATCGAAGGCAGCGTCGCCTCCAGCACGTTAAACGCGGTGAAGAAAAGCAGCAAAGCCGCCGCGACACCCCACAAGCTGTCTTGCATCAGCATCAGCATCAGCTGGGCTGCCATCGCCAGCGCAACCGCGGCAATAAACACGGGTTTGAGCTTGCCTTTGGTCTCCGCGATGATGATAGGCGGCACCATCAGTACGAAAGCGATCAGCATGACGGGCAAATACACCTTCCAGTGCGCTGATGCCTCGAGGCCATCATTTTGCAGCACGAACGGCACCTGCATGAAAACCGACATCAAAATAGCGTGCAGCGAAAAAATACCGAAATCCAGACGGCGCAATTCGGGGTTTTTCAACACCTCGGCGAATTTGCTGCCACGGGCTTCTGTGTCGCTGTGAAAACGAGTAATGGCAGGATTGGGAATCACAAAGCGCACGATCGCCATCGCCAGCAGTGCAAGTACGCCGGTCATCGCAAAAATTCCCTGCACACCCAACACGCCATTTAATAACGGTGACAGAATCAGCGAGATCGAAAAGGTGATGCCGATCGTCATGCCGATCATCGCCATCGCCTTGGTGCGATGCTCTTCACGGGTCAGATCGGCAGTCAGCGCCATCACGGCGGCATTAATCGCACCCGCACCCTGAATCGCGCGACCGGCAATGACCCAGTAAATATTATCGGCGAAAGCGGCGATGAAACTGCCGATAGCGAAAATGACCAGCCCCGCGTAAATGATCGGCTTGCGGCCATAGCGATCCGACATCCAGCCGGCCGGAATCTGCAATACCGCCTGCGTCAGACCATACGCACCCAGCGCAATTCCCATCAGCAGATGGCTGCTGCCCCCCGGCAATTTTTCTGCATACAACGCAAAAATCGGCAGGATGATGAACAGACCCAGCATGCGCAGCCCGTAGATGCCGGCCAAACCGAAGCTGGCGCGTTTCTCGGTTGCGGTCATTGATTCGGATATAGGTTGCATGGGAATTTTGAAGGAGCTGAAAAGGGGGGTTATTTTAGCAGGTCGTCCCCCTGCCAACAAATATAAGCGCGGCCGACAACAGGGATATAGCGACCCGGTGTACTAGGACATGGATACCAGATCGTCCATCATTGAGCTGCCTTTTTTCTCATCCAGCATTTCGAGGGTAATTTTATCGAACTCTGCGCGACCGATATCGACATAGCGCAAAAATGCATCGATCTGCGATGTCATCCACAGCTCGCTGTGCGGCAGCCCGAAATGCTCGCGCATGATATGTTCAGCCAGATAGCCGATGGCGATTTGCAGCGAGACCCATTTAGCGACCTCTTCCTTCTGCGCACCGCCCAGAAACATTTCAATATTCAAATGCATACGCACCGATTGTTGAGTACGCTCGGGCAGCAGCCATTTTTTCGTGAAGTGATAACCGATTACGGCGTGATCAATGCTGCGCTGCTCGATCTCAACCTGAGCCATATAGAGCTGCTTGTCAGCCTGCACTGCCTGACTTAACTGGCCTGATTTAACCCGGTGCGCAATCATCAGAGGAATCGCCGCATCGCGAAACAGCACGTGAATATAGACCTCATCGCGCGCAAGCCCTACGATACGGTTGGCCAGATCCGCTGCAAAGGCCGCGGTCACCGAGGCCTGATCCCAAAAATACCGCACGCCATCGCCATGCACATCGCCACTGGCATTTTTCAAAGCGATCGCGGTGACGATATTGATCACATTGCGCATTCCCAGAAACATCACCGCCTGTTGCACGGACAACATCTTCGCGCGCAAGCCGAAAAAGGGCGAATTAACTGTTTTGAGCAGCGCCGCGGTCATCGCAGGATCCTGCTCGGCGAGTCTGGCAATCTCACGCATATCCGGGCTCGACGCATTTTGCGCCTGAGTCATTTCTACGATGACGCGCGGGCAAGCCGGGATTTCGATGGATGAGGCGAAACTCGCCAGTTTGTCATCTGAAATTCCGTAGTCGTCTGCAGAATTTTTATTGGGTTGCAATGCGCGTTCTCCTGTTACTTGACGGCCCCGTATGGCGGATAAAGTCCGGCCTATTTGAGCTCTTGCACTTGGGTATGATTTAAAATATTGCAAGCTGGTGCGGCAGGCCTTACCAGCCGGCTATTTTATCAGGGATAATACGCACAGGCGCAGACTAATACAGTTACCGCGCAACAGGCACGCGCATAAAGCATGCCATCCTTATACCCGATAGGTTAAATAAATAGAGAGCAGATATGGGCGCACAGTGGAAAGCCAGACATAAAGAAGTCGCAGCAAATGCAAAAGGACGAGTTTTCGGCAAGTTGTCGAAGGAAATCATGGTCGCCGCCCGCGCCGGTGCCGACCCCGACATGAATCCGCGCCTGCGACTGGTCGTTGAACAAGCCAAAAAAGTATCCATGCCCAAAGAAACACTGGAACGCGCCATCAAAAAAGGCGCCGGACTGCTTGATGAAGGCATGAGTCTGGAGCGCCTGACCTACGAGGGCTTTGCGCCGCACCGGGTCCCGGTCATCGTCGAATGCCTGACCGACAACCCCAACCGAACCTACCCTAACATCCGCGTGTTGTTCCGCAAGGGACAACTGGGAGCATCCGGTTCGGTCGCCTGGGATTTTGATCATCTGGGCATGATCGAAGCGCTACCTGCGAGGCCTGACAGCGATGCGGAGTTGGCCGCGATCGAAGCCGGTGCTCAAGATTTCGAACCTGCAGAGGAAGGTGCGACGCTGTTCCTGACCGATTTGACCGATTTAGATGCCGTCTGCCGCGCGCTGCCTGAACAGGGTTTTACCGTGCAGTCAGCCCAGTTAGGCTACCGCGCCAAAAATCCGGTGAAACTCACCGATGCGGAGCGTGAAGAAGTCGAGGCCTTCCTCGAATCCATCGACGCGGATGACGATGTGCAAAATGTCTATGTGGGGCTGGCAGGCTAACGGCGTTTGGGATTGCGCAGCAAATCGCGTATATTGACAGGTCAACTCCACACATTCCGACCATCATGGAAAGCATCAAGATACGCGGCGCTCGCACCCACAACCTGAAAAACATCGACATCGACCTGCCTCGCCACAAACTGGTGGTGATCACAGGCCTGTCGGGCTCGGGCAAATCATCGCTGGCATTCGATACCCTGTATGCAGAAGGACAGCGCCGCTACGTGGAATCGCTGTCCGCCTATGCGCGCCAGTTC
>Ga0172379_10003697_pt1 | contig 23898 bp, 17 predicted proteins | sample GrowelOW334metaG_FD_119756 | JGI IMG/M metagenome (GOLD analysis project Ga0172379, IMG submission 119756) | Groundwater microbial communities from an aquifer near a municipal landfill in Southern Ontario, Canada - Groundwater well OW334 metaG | ecosystem: Environmental > Aquatic > Deep...
CAGCCAACTCATCGATCACAATAACAATATATGGCATGATCTCGCCATCATCAAGCCGGGAAACGGCATCATTATAAGATGCGATATCCCGCGTCCCGTGCTCGGAAAGGATCTGATAACGTTTTTCCATCTCGCGCACCGCCCACTGCAACGCCCCGATCGCCTTATTCTTATCCGTGATCACCGGCGTCAAAAGATGCGGAATATTGTTATAATCGCTCAATTCAACTCTTTTTGGGTCAACAATAATAAATTTCAAAAGATCGGGATAATTCCTGAAAAGAAAGCTGGTGATAATAGAATGGATACAGACACTCTTGCCCGTGCCGGTGGCCCCCGCGATCAAAAGGTGAGGCATCCGCGCCAGATCCACATAAATAGGTTTTCCGGCAACATCTCTCCCCAGCGCGAGCAATAGCGGCGAAGCATGATTCATATAACGCTCGTCTTCGAGAAGATTTCTCAGCCGCACAAATGTCACGGCCTTGTTAGGGATCTCTATCCCGACAAGCGATCGCCCCGGTATGGGCGCCTCAATACGTATCGGATGGGCCGCAAGTGAAAGCGCAAGATCGTTCTGCAGAGTGGTAATACGCGATAGTTTTACGCCTTGAGCGGGCTTGAACGTATACTGTGTCACCGTAGGACCAATGTTGATCTCCCCCATTTCAACCTCGATGCCAAAATTGCTAAGCGTGTGCCTGATGATATTTGAATATGCCTTAATATCCCCCGCCGACGGATTCCCCCGGTCACTTTCCAAAAGATCCAGGGGCGGCAATGGATAGTGCTCTTTCTCAACCTCCTTGTTTCTTTCAAACACCGGTATCTTATTATTTTTTTCGTCGGCAGGTTTTTTATCTTTTTTTTGTTTTGGCACAAGATCTTCGGCATTTTCCGGGACCACGATCTTTTCCGCCGATTTTTTCTCTTCATTCCCTGCAGAGTCTTTAGCTGATTTTTGTTCGCCATCCAGAGCTCCTTTTATATCTTCTTTTTCCCGTTTTTTTATCTTGAATGAAATATTGAGACTCAGTGAAAGCGACACCGCAAACACCGCAAACAAAAAAACCAGCGATGCCCAAAATCCGAACAAGCTTTCAAGTACATATGAAATGCCTTTGCCAATGATGCCCCCGATGTTCTGCTCTTGATCGATAATATCAAAAATACCGATAATACTCAGGAACATCAGTGCGGCTCCGAGATAATTTGAAAAATAGATGTTGGTGCGCAGCGTAAGAAGAAATACCGCCGAGACCATAAATAATATCGCCGGTATCAGATAGACACCCACCCCGAAAAAAATATCGAAAACATAAACGATCTTTTCTCCGATAACGCCACCGAGACCAAAAATACTTAACAGCATGATGAATCCCAAAGAAGCAAATAGTATGCCGTAAATGCTGTGTTTTATATCCTCGGAGAGATCAAGTCTCGGTTTTTTTTCCTGTTTTTTCTGTTTTCCGTTACCCATAACAAACCAGAGTTATCATATATTCCTCACACACTAGTATATACCATCTCTTCCAATTTGCTAACAGATTAATCCCAAAAAACCTGTTGGTAACCCGCGAAAAATGCGCTCAACAAAGCACACTGGAAACACAAAAAAAGAACCGCCCTTTGCTAGCGGGGGCGGTTCTTTTTGTATTGGTCTAACGAATTTTCTCCTAATCTTCTTTTTCTGCGTCGCCGGCAGCATCATCTGCGCCCGCCATAGCGACCTCAGGAGCATCCACAGGGTTCCTGTTCGTTCGAAAGCCGGTTCCGGCAGGAATAATGCGTCCAATAATGACATTTTCCTTTAGACCCCGTAGCCGGTCTATCTTGCCGCGCGTTGATGCCGAAATAAGCACGCGAGATGTCTCCTGGAACGAGGCGGATGAGAGAAAACTATTAGTGGAGAGAGCCGTTTTCGTGATACCAAGCAACATCACCACGCCGGTTGCCTGTTTCTTGTTCATTTCTTTCATTCGCCGGTTCTCTTCAGCAAAAACGATCTTCTCTACAAGCTCACCTTCACTGAACGATGTGTCCCCGGAATCTTTGATCTTCACCCGCGAGAACATTTGCCGGATGATGATCTCAATATGCTTATCATGAATAGACTCGCCATGCACGGCGTAGATCTTCTGAACCTCCCTAAGAATATATCTTTCGACGGTCGGCTTATCTGCATACACAATGAGCTCTTTAAGGTCAATGTGTCCTTCCGTCAAACGCTGCCCTGCGCCCACCTCATCTCCCTTTTTGACCGTGAGAGAGTAATTCATGGGAATTTTATATTCCTTTGTGTATTTCTTGTTCTCTTCGTCCTTGCCCGTTATTGTGACCACTCTCATCTCATCCTCTTCCTTGATCGATTCTATTGTTCCCTTCTTTTCCGAAATGGTCGCTTTTTGTTTTGGCGTGCGCGCCTCAAAAATTTCTTCCACGCGCGGCAACCCTTGCGTGATATCTTCAAGACCGGCAACACCACCGGTATGGAACGTTCTCATTGTCAGCTGTGTTCCCGGCTCGCCAATGGCCTGTGCCGCGACGATACCTACCGCCTCTCCAAGCTCAACCAAACGGTTGCTCCCAAGATCATATCCGTAGCAATGGGCACAAATTCCATCTCTTGCTTTACATGAAAGCACGGAGCGAAGCCGCATGCTCGGAATATCTGCGGCCTCAATGAGTTTTGCCGTTTCCTTGTCGATAATAGCGCCCGCAGGGACCTTTACAGTACCCTCTTTGGTATTGATAGTGAGGTCCTCGATCAGTACTCTGCTGAGAACACGCGACGCAAACGACTGGCCTGTCTCCTTGCAGTCTTCGCGGTAAATAATGGTTCCCCGCGCGTCGCCGCAGTCGTCTTCTTTGATCACCATATCCTGCGAAACATCCACCAGCCTGCGCGTCAGATAACCGGCAGAAGCGGTACGCAACGCGGTATCTGCGGTGCCTTTTCTGGCACCATGCGTGGAAATAAAGTATTCCAGCACATTAAAGCCTTCTTTAAAACTGCTCTTAATAGGCAACTCAATAACCTTTCCGGAAGGATTCACCACAAGACCTTTCATGCCGGCCATTTGGATAGGCTGTGACCACGAACCTCTCGCGCCCGAGGCGATCATCAATTTAACCGATCCGTGCGGATCGATAATGTCGGGAACGCGCTTTTCGATCTTTTTCATCACATCATACCACACGTTCAATATCCTGTTATAGCGCTCCTTGTCGGACAGAAAACCATTTTGATATTGCTTCTTGATCGCTTCTACGAGTTCCTCGGCCTCTGCGATGATCTGCGGCTTGTCCTCGGGAATACGAAGATCATTCAACCCCCAACTGACACCGGATCGCGTGGCGTATTCGAACCCAAGCGATTTCACGCCGTCGAAAATGTTGATAATAGTCTCCGGATCCTTATATTTTTTGATGATCTCCGAAAATATCTGTTCCAGTGCTTTTCTCGTCAGCTCCTTGTTGATATAGGGAAAATCGTCCGGAAGCTTCTCGTTGAAAATGATCCTTCCGACCGATGTTTCAATAAGCGGCTTCTCTTTGCCTTCGTAGGATTTTCTGATCTTGACCAGTATCTTTGCCTGGAGATCCACAATGTCAAACTCATGCGCGAGTACTGCTTCTCCCTCTGATCCAAAGCGCTTTCCCTCTCCTTTGATGCCATCCCTGTATTTGGAAATATAATAGCAACCCACAACAATATCCTGCGTAGCGATAGTGATGGGCTCGCCTGTTGCGGGCTTCAACAGATTGCGGGAAGACGCCATACGCACGCGCGCTTCCTCTTGCGCCTCCTCGCTCAACGGCAAATGAACGGCCATTTGGTCACCGTCAAAGTCAGCATTAAACGCCCGGCATGACAGGGGATGCAATTGGATAGCATTGCCTTCGATCAACACCGGCCTGAACGCCTGGATGCCCAAGCGGTGCAGAGTGGGTGCGCGGTTCAATAAGATATATTTATTCTGGATGACCTCCTCCAATATCTCCCATACTTCATCAACTTCATCTTCGATAAGACGACCCGCGCTTCTGATATTATGCGCCAGTTCACGCCCGATGATCTTGTTGATGACGAATGGCTTGAACAGTTCAAGCGCCATTTTCTTGGGTAATCCGCACTCAGCAAGAGATAGGGTCGGACCCACCACAATAACCGAACGGCCGGAATAATCCACGCGCTTTCCGAGCAAGTTCTGGCGAAAACGGCCCTGCTTGCCCTTGAGCATATCGGCGATTGATTTTAGAATGCGCTTTTGCCCTGTGGATGCTTTTGTGGTCGTCTGGCTTCTGCGCGCAGAGTTATCCAGGAGCGAGTCTATCGCCTCCTGCAACATACGCTTTTCATTGCGGCAGATGACCTCGGGAGCATTTAATTCAATGAGTTTTTTTAAACGGTTGTTGCGGTTAATAACGCGGCGATAGAGATCATTGAGATCCGATGATGCATAGCGCCCGCCGTCGAGCTGTACCATTGGCCGAAGATCGGGAGGCAACACCGGCAGTACCGTCAAGAACATGCTCGCAGGATGGATGTTTGCGCCGATCAGACCCCTGATCAACCCAAGTCGCTTTTGTATCTTTTTCTTCACCAGAGGGCTGGTTGATTTTTTCAACGTTGCAGTGATCTCCTTTTCAAGATTTTGAAGATTAACGCCATCCGCTATCTTTTTCAGCGCCTCTGCTCCCATGCCCGCCTCAAAAACCGCTCCATACTTCATACTCAGATCCTGGTAGTCGGTCTCCGACAGAACTCTTCCCACCCGTATCTGTTTCATCTCCTCTTTGGCCTTGTCGCGCAATGAAGCAACTTTATCTTTCTTTACCCCGCTTTTCTCAGCTTTTACTTTTGTTTTGTATTCCTTCTCAAGTTGGGAATAAAGAGTATTTTTTTCCTCTTCATCTACCTTCGTAATGATGTACGAAGCAAAATGGGTCACACGCTCGGCATCAGCCAGAGAGATGTCGATCAGCAAACCAATGCGTGAAGGAACACCTCTTAAATACCAAATGTGCGTCACGGGAGTTGCAAGCTTGATGTGCCCCATGCGTTCACGGCGAACTGAGGACCGCGTTACTTCCACTCCGCACTTATCACAAATAATACCCTTATAACGGATCTTGCGGTACTTTCCGCAATAACACTCCCAATCTTTGGTGGGGCCGAATATTTTCTCGCAGAACAAGCCGTCTTTTTCCGGCCGCTGTGTGCGGTAATTGATAGTTTCCGGTTTTGTCACTTCTCCGCTGGACCATGACAAAATGTCATCGGGGGAGGCGAGCTTGATGCGTATTGCTTGGAAGTCTTGAAGCTTGGTCATAGATAAAAATGAGATCTTAATTATATGCTCTCCTCCTCGCTCGGCACGTGGATAATCGGCTCGTCACCCTCGGAATCAGCCGCCTCGATCTTGGTTTCTTTGATATCAAGATTCAGATCATCGTATTCGGGGACGGAACCGATAAGATCGACATTCAAACAAAGCGCCTTCATTTCATTCATCAATACATTGAATGCCGAAGGTATATTCGGACTCTTTATCTTCTCGCCTCTGATAATGGCATCGTACGTCGCCATTCTTCCGATCACATCATCTGATTTGATGGTGAGCATTTCCTGAAGCGTACGCGAAGCGCCATATCCCTCCAGTGCCCACACCTCCATCTCTCCAAACCGCTGCCCGCCAAATTGCGCTTTACCGCCCAACGGCTGCTGCGTGATCAACGAGTAAGGACCGATGGCTCTCATGTGGATCTTATCTTCCACCAAATGATTCAATTTCATCATATACAAGATTCCGACGGTCGCGGGTTGCGCAAACGGCAGACCTGTGCGCCCATCATGGAGCACCACCTTGCCATCATCGGGAAGCCCTGATTTTACCAATTGCTCTCTGATTTGATCTTCGGTAGCTCCCGCAAACGGAGGGGTCACCGCCCTGAACCCCAAGCGCATTGCCGCCCATCCCAGATGGGTTTCGAGCGTTTGCCCTAAGTTCATACGAGACACCACACCCAGCGGATTGAGCACCACATCAACAGGAGTTCCGTCTTCCAGATACGGCATTTCATGCTCCGGCAGTACCGTTGAAATAACACCCTTATTTCCGTGGCGTCCGGACAACTTGTCGCCGACGGATGCCTTTCTCAGCTGCGCAACCTCTACCTGGATCCTCTTTATCACCCCCGTCGGAAGCTTCACTCCCCGATCGCGGGAAAATATCTTCACACCGATGATCCTCCCCCTCTTTCCGTGAGGAAGACGCACCGACGTATCCTTCACTTCCCGTGCCTTATCGCCGAAAATAGAACGGAGCAAGCGCTCTTCCGGGGTCAGGTCAGCCTCCCCCTTGGGAGATATCTTTCCTACAAGAATATCGTTCGAGGTAACCTCCGCCCCGATGCGGACAATGCCGTCCTCATCAAGATTTTTCAATCTTCCTTCTCCGACATTCGGGATATCGGGGGTAGTTATTTCGGGCCCGAGTTTAGTATCGCGGACCTCGCACGTATAATCTTCAATATGTATTGAGGTGAATCGGTCTTCTTTCAGCACGCGCTCCGAAAGCACAATAGCGTCTTCAAAGTTCGAGCCGCGGAACGGCAAGAACGCAACCAGCAGATTCTGCCCAAGCGCAAGAATGCCATTTTCCGTCGCGGCACCATCGGCCAACACATCTCCCTTTTTCACTTTCTGATCCGGCATCACCAGCGGTTTCTGACTCATGCAGGTGAACTGGTTCGAACGGATAAAAGAACGCAATGGATATTCAAACGTTGTCTCTTTTCCCTTATCATCCTTGCCCGCCACTATAACTCGCTGCGCATCAACCTCTTTGATTATACCGTCGGTCTCGGAGATGATCAGCTGTCCGGAGTCCTGTGCCGCTCTTTTTTCAAGACCGGTGGAAACAACGGGTGCCTGCGGCTTCACGCACGCCACGGCTTGGCGCTGCATGTTCGAACCCATGAGTGCGCGGTTTGCGTCATCATGCTCCACAAAAGGAATAAGGCTCGTTGCAACAGAAACCACCTGCTTTGTGGACACATCAATATAGTCGATCTTCTCTCTCTCGATAAAACCCGGCTCCCCTTTTACGCGCGCCGCAACAAGTTTAGTGGTGATCTTTCCGTTCTCATCGCGCAACACACCGCCATGCGCAATGTTGTGGCGCTGTTCTTCAAATGCGGTAAGATATACGACTTCATCGGTGATCTTTCCGGCTTTTACTTTCCGATAGGGAGCTTCGATAAATCCAAGCTCATTGATGCGGGCATAACAAGCAAGATAGCCCACAAGACCGATATTCGGACCTTCCGGTGTTTGAATTGGACAAATTCTTCCATAGTGGCTCGGATGCACGTCGCGGACCTCAAACGTTGCTCTTTCGCGCGTCAAACCTCCGGGACCCATCGCGGTAAGTCTTCGTTTATGCTCAAGCTCCGCAAGCGGATTCACCTGATCCATAAATTGAGAAAGTTGGGAAGAACCGAAAAACTCCTTAAAAGCCGCCGTCAAAGGACTTGCATTGATCAGCTGAGCCGGCGTTACCAGCACCATGTCGGATGTTGACATTCTATCCTTGATGATCCTTACCATGCGCGCAAAACCGATCCTTAAGCGGTTTTGGAGCAATTCGCCCAGTGTTCTTACCCGCCTATTGCCAAGATGATCAATATCGTCCGGCGTCGCCATCGGATTGTTGTTCAAGCGGATGATCTCTTTCAAGATATCGATAAGATCCTCCTGGTGGAGCAGTCTGTCTTTCTCGGTCATTTTTTTCTTGATCAACTCCTCGGAGTTTGAACGGTCAAGCCTCAGATCCATCTTATAGCGGCCTACGCGGGAAAGGTCATATTTGGCAAAATTGAAGAACATATCCTCCACCAGCTCCCGTGCATTTTCAACGGTTGCAAGATCTCCGGGACGGATCCTTTTGTATATTTCGATAAGCGCCTCGTCTCTTGATTTACTAAGATCTTTTTTGAGCGTCGTTTCGATGTGTCTTATTTCCCCATTATCAACCGACGCAAACGGTTTCAGTATTTTTTCTTCGGTATCCAGCCCGAACACCCGCAACAAAGACGTAACGGGTATGCGTCTCTTCCGGTCAATGCGCACATAGACCGCCCCATCATAATCAGTCTCGATCTCAAACCATGCTCCGCGGTTCGGGATGATCTTTGCGCCGAATAATTTCTTTCTGCGCTGCACATTCATCGTAAAAAATACACCGGGAGAGCGCATCAACTGAGAGATGACCACGCGCTCGACTCCATTGATGATAAAAGTGCCCGCTTTCGTCATAAGCGGAAATTCTCCTAAGTATACCTCCATCTGCTTGATCTCTTTCGTCACCTTATTCTCAAGCTTCACCATCACCTTCAGCGGCGCTTCATAAGAAAGATTGTCTGCCTTCGCCTGTTGATCGGTAACTTTCGGAGTGTCCAGATAATGATCGACAAACGACAAAGCAAGACCTTTGTCGGAATAATCGGTGATCGGAGAGATCTCTTCAAGTATTTCCTTAAGACCCTGCTTCAAAAACCACTTGTACGAATCGATCTGTACCTCAATAAGATCATGAGGAGAAATAATATCTTTTGGTACCGATGAAAAAACCTTTTTGTCTGTTATCATAGTACAAAAATAAAAAATCACCCTTTGAGGGTTCTTAATGAATTACGCTAAAAAGACTTGAGCAAAAATGTTCAAAGCGTTCTATTTTTTTACTGCAGCAGAAGAATAAGCACTAAAACAAAACAGCGGTTTGCTGTTTGTGAAAAAATCAAATCGTTAGACTTATTGTATTCCTTTTTTTCTATTTGTCAATACCGTAAAAAAAGAAAGCAAAAAAACGGTTTTTTTGGCTTACTTCCTCAGCAATCCGGTACTACCCATACGCAATGAAATCGTGGGCTCCGATAGACTTATGCAGCGTGTGTACCCGGATACTTTGCACGATTGCAACGCCTAAAAATATGGTTATAAGATGACTCCCTCCGTAACTTACGAGCGGCAAAGGAATACCGACAACAGGAAGCATGTTCAGATTCATACTGATATTGATCACAATATGGACAAGAATAAGTATAAAAAATCCGCTGCAAAAGATCCTCGCAAAATTATTCGATGCCTGCTGCCCCACCCGGAGAATACGCCAAAGAAAAAAAAGAAAAACTATAAATAATACTGCCGCCCCCGCAAACCCAAACTCCTCGACAAACGCCGAAAAAATAAAATCGGTCTTTGCTTCTGGTAAAAATCCAAGACTCCCCTGCGTACCCTGAAGATACCCCTTCCCAAACCACGAACCGGTGGCAACGGCGGCAAGCGATTGAATGATATTATAACTGGCACCCGACGGATCCGATGTGGGATCAAAAAAGGAAAGGATGCGCTCTTTTTGATACGGCTTAAAAAAGAAAAACCATGCACTTGCGGAAACAATCACAGCAATAAGAAAAAGAATGATCAGATGTTTTATCTTAATGCCGCTGAAGGCAACGATCCCGAACCAAAGTAATGCAAGGGTGAGCGCCGATCCAAAATCCGGCTGCAATAAAACAAATACCGCCGGTAATGCCACATACATGCCGGAAATAATAATATGTAAAAAACGGTAGGACTCCTTGTGCCGCGCGGAAAAATATTTTGCAAGAAGTATCACGATAGCAAGCTTTGTCACCTCCACCGACTGGAAGCCGAAAGAACCCACTTGAAGCCACGCCGCGGTTCCCCTGACCTTAACACCGAATATAAAAAGGGCCGCCAAGAGTACTACGCTGATCCCATACACCAAAAGCACCGCTCCGGAACGATTTTTAAATATACGAAAATCGAATGCACTCAGCAACAATACAGCGAGCGCTCCCACCACCACAAATAATAGTTGTTTTTCAAATTGCAGAAAATCACCGCTGACGACCGACAAACTATATAGCACCGCCAGGCCGGCGCCTGAAAGAGCAAGGGCCGCAATAAATAGCGGCCAATCAAGCCGCGAAAGATGTTTGCTGAACTGCATGAGTACATTATTGTTCCGCATGAACTGTCGCGTCAGAAGATTATAAATTGCGCTTGAAATTTTCCTCTGAAAATACATTTGTCCGCGGGACAACCTCGACATAATCAACGTCTTCTATAGGAAATGCTTCGGGCCACAACACCTTGAACTCTCTCTCTTCTCCGGACTTTAGGTCCTGCATATCCGTTCGCGCAACGGTGATCACTGATTTTTTCTTATTATATAACACCACGGAGATCTCCACATTGCCGAAATTATAGCTTGTTTGGTTGCGGACAGTGCCGGACCCTTCCGCAAAATAAGCCTCATTATAAAGGCGCCGCACATCACGCGTAAATGTTTTGAAATCCTCCCCGGCAAGGTTCAAGGAGGGCTTTTCCCACTTCACCTGATCATCAAGTATCCTAAAAGTAACCGTATCAAAACCCTCGGGAAGCTTGATCTTTGTTTCTATAATATATCCGGTCTGTCCCGGCGCAATATACGAATTCCCTTCCACCGATTTCAACACATTCTGGACCTTATCTTTTACTATAAAAACATAAGGAACAAACCCCGAACCAAATCGGTTGTTTTTATTGCGTATACGAGCGACAAGATCATAAAAATTGTCTTTCTTTTTGAAATAGGCACTCCATTCGGTTTCGATCGGCTCCGGTTTTTCCCATTCGCACGGAGTAGCACACTGACCGCCACAATCAATGCCCTCTTCCCCTTGATTCAGCTTTCCGTCAAAACAAGATGGAGGAACATATACGAATGTGTAATAAAGGGCCACAATTATGGCAATACCAAAAAAGGCAAACAACAAGATAACGCGTAATTGCCGTAAAGCCCTAAAACTTATCATAAAAAGTATTTACGTAACAACCCTATCATAACAAATTTATTGCCATAAGAACAGAAGAAGCGCCGCCTCAAAAGGCGGCGCTTCCCGTAAAAACCAACGTTAGATATTGAGATCGTTCACAACATCATCAACACCTTTGCTTCTGACTGCTCTCGTGGAACCTTCCGGCTCCTCGATCTTCAGATTCACGCGCGCATTGTTTTTTGCGCCGACCACTCTCAAGAGTGATCTGATAGCCTTTGCGGTCTCACCTTGTCTGCCAATGACCTTGCCCATATCGGCGGCACTGACATGCAATGTGATCAGCACGCCCATCTCGTCAATCTTCCGCTCAGTCTTTACATCATCAGGGGCGTCAACCAATGCCTTAACGACATAATCGACGAATTCCTGATCGCTCGGTAATTTTGCCATATCGTTCGATGTGCTACTCAGTTATTACATTTTAAAGCAGCTCGACCGTCCCTACTGTCGTCACCAACTGACTTCATAGGTATGAAACACCTATCGGTATTTCTGGCGCCACTTTGCCTATAGTATAATGCATTTTTTCATAAAGTCAATGCCACTCGCCATTGTCTTTTTAAGACACGCATTGCCTCGTCCTGCGCCTCGGTATGCCCCGCCTGCCATAGCCCTCACACGGTTTTAGCTCTGAAAATGTTTTGAGGTTCAAATCGCTTTATATTGCGCTACCAAGGAAAAGGCACGTGGCGGGCCCCGTTAGAATCTCGGCAATGGGCATCTTTTTTGCATAATGTAAGGCGAAGCCGCTCCGCTCGCGGTATCGACATAACTATGAATATCGCAAAGATTCCTAACGGGGCGGGCAGGTCTTGCTCAAGCTCTTGCCCAACCCCCTGAACAAAGGGTTGGGACCATGCCAATCGCTCTCCCTGCCTACCGTCAGGCAGGCGCAAAGGTCTTAAAAAGATAATGGCTCGCCCGGAGTTTTGTGCCGGTCATTGCCGCTGTAATACTTTATTCCTTAGATGTAGTCTTGATTCCTTAAAAACTTTCCCGTATACTCGGGAGAGTCATTAAACTAACAATCATGTTACGATTACCCGACCTCAAAATAGGAACTTTGATCGTTTTTGATGATCAACCATATGAGATCCTTGAAACACACCATTCAAAAATGGCACAGGGAGAAGCTGTGCTGCAGTCAAAAATAAGGAACCTTATCACCGGCGCAGTGCTGAGCAGGAACTTTTTCCATAAGGACAAATTCGAAGAAGCAGAGGTAGAGCGCAAAAAAGTAAAATATATGTACAATAGCCGCGGTGAGTACTGGTTCTGCGACCCGCAAGATCCCGGAAAACGATTCAGCCTGAAAGAAGAATCTCTGGAGAGCATCAAGAAGTTCATGAAAACCAATTCGATCATGGAGTCTTTCGTATACAATGATCAGGTGATCAGTATCAAATTACCGATCAAAGAACAGTATAAAGTTGTTGACGCTCCGCCCGGTCTCCGCGGTGATTCTGCGCAGGGAGCAACAAAAACAGTGACCATCGAGAGCGGCGCGATCGTTACAGTTCCGCTCTTCATCCAGCAAGACGACATTATTGTGGTGAATACAGAAACAGGGCTCTACGTGGAACGGGCCGAAAAAAGTAAATAGCCGGCTTCACAAAAAATCCCCCGGCTGGGGGATTTTTTTATTTCTCTACTATGTAGAGCCCGCCCTTGTTATCACCGAAAGATGAACCTCTCCAAATTTACCAACCCAAACGTTAAAACCCCATACGCAAGATAGAACAAACCGACAGCGAGATAATATTCCCCCTTTATTATGAAGATCAATTCACGCGTTCCTCTCCTTCGGTACTGCAAGAAAGAACTCCCTGCCTTGTAGAGAAAAGCCACTGCCGCGATCATCAGGCCGGCAGAAAACAGATTTTTTGCATATGCAAGAAATTGAAGCGTAAGATCCTTAAGCCGCAGTAAGATAACGGCAATATCGACGGTCTCGGGCGATGTCGCAAGGGTATAGGAAAAAGTATCCAACATTAATACCATAGGCCAAAAAAAGAAGAGCCCGATCGCAATAACGGCAACAGGAGGGATCACCCACCACAACACCCTGCGAGCATACAATAACTTATCCTCAAGCCGCCCGGGCACGACTGGCTGCAATTCGAACGGTTCCTTTTTTTGTACACTGTTATCCTGTTTCATATTATGTTACTCCTCGCTATCGGCATTCTCTTTTTTTTCATCAACAACAACGTCTTTCAAAAGATCCCGCAAACCCTGCACATCTACCGGATTACGCGAGGCGGCTTGCGAGGAAGGCTTTGCGCCGGAAGGATTCCGTTTTTCCGCATGAACCGCCGGCTCCTTCTGTTCCTTTTGATCTTCCGGATTTCTTATAGGAAGATCAGCTAAAGATATGGTCTTTGGCTCTTTTTCCTTCACTATCGGCTCACTCTTTATGAACGATTTCGACGCTGCCGTTCTGAGAACAGGTTCGCTTTTGATAAATGGTTTTGATGGAGCTGTTTTTGCGACAGGTTCGCTTTTAGTGAATTGCTGCGGCGCTCCCCCTTTTTCTCTCTCCTGCTGCATCTCTTTTAAGCAGTTTTTACAGTACACCGGCCTTACGCCATCCGGCTGAAACGACACATACGCCTTTTTTCCACACCGCGAACAGTCAACAGCAGTAAGGGGTTTTCCGGTCGATGAATATTGCTTGTCGCCAAATCCGGAACCCCGCTCTTCTCTTTTCAACTCCATAAAATCACCCTCTTTCGCTTTATAATATTCATCGTCGCTCGCAAACTCAGTGGGTCCGCCGGCGTCTTCCCGCAGCTTTGGGGCGCTCCACCGCGCGATCTTATCTTCGACAATGTTGCGCGCGACACTATAGCGTTCGCGCGACACCTTGATGATCTTCTCTTTGTAGTTTTTTGGCGGGATTGCGGGAGGCGGAAATGTGTGCGCCGAAAATGCGCGCGATGCCACCCCATTGATCATTAATTTCAGATAGATATTATATTTTGGCAGATTCACAATGTCGTTGATAAGAAACTCCGGACTGAATTCCTTTTCAAAAAACTCCGCATCTTCCGCCCCGAGCCGGAAAATGGCCATTGTGCCCACATTACCGAAAATAGCATCGCGGATCTTTGTATTGCCGTCGTTCACCAATTGCGCAGTATATTGATGCGTGATGATGAGATTCAAGCGGTATTTTCTGGCCTCCGATAAAATAGTGGCAAATGATTCTGTCGCGAAGTTCTGAAATTCATCCACATACAGATAAAAATCATTGCGCTCTTCTTCCGCAATATCGGCACGGGACATTGCCGCAAGCTGCAGTTTGGTGATAAGCATCGCTCCCAACAGTCTGCTGTTATCCTCGCCTATCTTCCCTTTTGACAAATTGATAATGAGGATCTTTTTGTTGTCCATCACCTCCCGCATATCGATGGAAGACTTTGTTTGTCCGATGATGTTGCGAATAGTGGGGGCAGAGATGAATTGCCCGATCTTATTCTGAATAGGCGCGATCGCCTCTACCTGGAAACGTTCGTTATAGCGGGCAAACTCCGTCTGCCAAAAGGCTTTCACCATGGGGTCGGTAACTTTAGTGAGCACTTTCTTCCGGTAATCCTTGTCCGCGAGCATCCTATTGATACCGAGCAGCGTAGAAGAGGGATATTCGAGAAGCGCCAGCAGCGTATTGTTGAGAATATACTCCATGCGCGCCGACCACACATCCGGCCATACTTTTTTAAATACCGCCATAAGCCCCCCCGCCACCAAATGCTTATATTCCACGCCGACCTGCTCCATAATATTAAAAGCGATCGGGTAATTAAAATCGGCAGGATTGATGTAAACAACATCATTGATCCGAGAAGACGGGACCATGTGCAATATCCGGTCAGCCGTCTCACCATGAGGATCCACCAGCGCAACACCGTGGCCGTTCTTGATATCCTGAACGATCATATTCTCCATCAACACGGATTTTCCCATGCCCGTTTTACCGAGAATATACATGTGGTTCCGTCTGTCCTGCCGTTTGATGCCGAACATGCGTTCCACATTGCGGAAATTGGTCTCCCCCAGAACAGTGATCGGATTTTCGTTTTGTTCTTCGGTCATAACATCCTCATTAACAAATTATACGACTGGCAGCGTCGCTGGCGGCTCGCCTCTCCGCGCCTCGATCTTCGGCAACATCGGGCTCACCACTGATGCCGCCGGGAAATGGCACACCGTTGCAAGCTCCTCGGTATTCAGCACAAAACCGCTCGAGGGAGAGCGATACATGAGCTTTCTGAACATTACCCGCTTCTTCATGAATTCCCGGGATTTTCTCAAAAGGTAGTTTGCCGATGTCATGGTGTTGATATTGATCGCAAACCCATTCATGTCCATCGTATTGAACTGTTTAAAAAATCCGACAACACCAGCGATGTTTTGTCTTTCGAACATGTCTTTGCGGGCAACATACGCAAAGCGGATGGTTGTATCAAAGCCTATCTTGGAGATGTTCTCCTCGATCGCCTTTACAATATCCCGCTGCCGCGGCGTCATGTGGGCTATTTGTGACGTTTCTTTTCGTTCCTGTGCCGCCTTTTGCGGAGATCCCTTTTTATTGGGGTCAGCGGGCGGAGCGCTCAGCACGCTCAACATTTCGCCAAAAATATCGCCAATGAGTTTTAACGGGTCCAGCGAGCTCTTCTTTTTACCGCCATCCTTTCCGGTCAGTTGTTTCACGAGTTCGTCGCCGTCCTTTTTCCATTGGTCGCCTGCGGGCTTGATAATGAAATGCAGCCATATCTCCTCGCCATTTCTCATTTTTGCAAAAAATTCAGTAAGCGATGACATCGGGTCGGTCCGCCGCTCCTCTACCATCTCCTCAAAATGGATGTATGTCCTGATGGGATACGCATCCGCCTTGGTAAGCTTCATCTCTGCCCCCCATAGATCATAATCCCCGTCAGGGATAGAGCGGGGAATGCTCGAAACATAATCGCGCACCTCATTGACCTCGGCATCGGGATACTGTGCATAGACCTGCGCCTCCGTAAAATTGCGATACGCCTTGAGCGTCCGTATAAAAAAATGAATTGATCCGTTGGTGCCCACCACCTCGAACGAAGCCCAGTTTTGCACCTTGCCGTGGAATGTTTTGTCATACCATCCGACATAGGTGGCGATAGCATGCATGGAGGTAAAAATGTTCTCCATGGACTTTGGAGTCTTTAAAATGATCTTCGGGATCCTCACCTCAAGAAGCACCCACTCCAAAGAAGTAAGGTACTTTATTTTCACGTAATTTTCCCACAACGTGTACAACAACGCAAAAAGGACGCATGGGGCTACCAGCCACCACCATCCTCCTAAAAAACCGAGTATATACTTAAATATCGTAAATATGATTTCCTGCGGACTCATCGGCATTCCTCCTCTCTACCCTTCAGTATACCACGTTTTCCCGACGATTACACGAGCTGATATCTGCCGTCTTCCGTGCGTCGGAACAGCTTCTTATCCTGCAAGCTCAGAATGATCGTATTATCCTTGATGAACCGCTGTTGGCGCACCTTGTCCAAAAGCTCGCTCTTCGAAAGCGGATTCTTCGATTCGTTCAGGATCCTTACCATAACCTCCTTCACCGTGCCCGGAGTATACCCCCACTCGCTCAATGCATAAAGACCCCTGCCCACAAGCACAAATCTGTCGTCTTTGATAAGCTCGTTGTGCACGGTCTGCACTTTTGCGTCTTTTGCTTTTCCGAAAGTATCATTAATGGTCTCCGATATCTTTGAGAAGTGCAGCGGCGACTCGCTTTTCTTGAGCACCAAATATGCTTTATCTCTCACGCCGCGCGGATTCACGTTCGGCCAGTGTGCCAGTCCGTAATCTCCATAAATATTGCTGTCGATATTTTTGAAAGCATCAATAGCGGAAAAGATCGCCTTGTCAGAGCTCAAAAACCCCGACTGCGTTGCGATGGGTCTAGCCATATCGCGCAGCTGCGGAAGTGTTAACAGATCTTTTGCATCCTCTATCGCTCGTGAAAGGTTCGTGAGAAATGATTTTGCCTTACCGACGAATTCCTTATTCACAGTCCATAAGGGATGAAAATGATCATTCTCCGAGTGATAAGAAAACTTATCGCCCAGCGTCAAAATAAAATATACGGACGGCTTCAGATGCTCGTCGTGCTGTGATTCATGAAAAAGATCTTTCAAATCCTCTTCAAGAAATTTATCTTCGCGCCGAAGATATCCGTGATCGGCAACGTGGTCGTGAAAGAATGCAAAATAAGGTTCGATCTTCGCCATGACCGGCGTTTTCAAAATACCGTTGATGGTATTGTTTTGGATCTGGCGTACTCGCTCACGCGTGATATTATAGCGCTTCCCGACAGACTCGAGAGTCTCTCGTTCGCCGCCCTTAAATCCAAATCTGCGCTCAACCACATCCCTGTTTCGGGAGGGCAGAGTGTCCATTATTTCTTTTACGATCTTTTGGGGTGCTGCTTTCGTGGATGCGTTTGTCATATAAAAAATGATTAAATATTTATCAGGTTTGAAAGTAACACAATGGATTTAGGAAGTCAATAGTTTACAATAGGAAAAATACGTGGCTTATTTCCTTGCCTTTTTCATCGTTTCCCAGTCATATAGTGTTGTGGTCGCAATGAATATGGATGAATAAGTGCCTACGGAAATGCCGACGATCAGCGCAAGTGAAAAGTATTTGATCGTTGCACCGCCGAAAAAATATACCGACAGAAGCGCAACCAACGTGACCAGCGAAGTACTGATAGAGCGAACCACCGTCTGGTTAAGGCTGTGATTGCACACTTCTTTCAGATCCGAAGACGACCCGCGCAACAGATTCTCTCTCATGCGGTCAAACACCACAATGGTATCATTCATCGAATATCCGAGCACCGTAAGCACTGCGGCAACGAACGGCAGCCCCACCTCTACTCCCTTGAAATGCCCGAGCACCGCAAATGTACCCACGGTGACTAAAAGATCGTGGAACAGCGCAATATTTGCCGTCACGCCGTATTTATACGACTGCACTTTGCGCGATATCTTGCGGAATGAATAACTGATAAATGCCATGATGACAATGAGCACCATAATGGTCGCATAGATCGCATTCTTTTTCAGTTCATTGCCGATCGCTGGCCCCACCTGCTCAAAGCTCTGCTCGGTGGCCCCGCTATGAAGCGTCTTCAGCTTCTCAAGTACTTTTTGATGGGTCTCCTCATCAATGTCCTTCATGCGGATGTATACCTGTCCGTTGTCGGTTGTTTGGACCGTGATATCCCCAAGGTTGAATTCCGATAAAGCCTGCACGATGTCCTGATTTGTCGGAGGTGTTTGCGATTGCGCTACTGCCGCCCCGCCTTCCGCACTCACTGCCTGTTCTGCATTTTTCTCGAATGTTACCACCAACAAGCTGCCTCCCTTAAAATCAATACCGAAGTTCAGCTTCCATAAAGAGATGGAAACGATGGAAGCAATCACCAGTATCAATGAGAACACATAAAATACTTTTCGATAGCGAATGAAATCAAACATATTTTTATTTTCTTACCCAAAGCCAATGATATTTGGTTGCCGAGCTTTCCCCGACCATTTTAAGAAACAGCCTCGTGATGAACATCGCAGAGAACAAACTTACCACGATACCCACCGAAAGCGTCAATGCAAAACCCTTGATGACGCTGGTCCCGAACCAGAACAACACCAGACACGTAAGCAGTGTCGATATATTACTGTCGCGCACCGACGGCCACGCACGGGCAAATGCCTCAGTGACCGAAGCAGAGAATGGTTTTCCGCTCTTTAATTCTTCACGGAACCGCTCAAAGATAAGAATATTCGCATCCGCCGCGATACCGATGGACATAATAAACCCCGCAATTCCGGAAAGCGTCAGCGTTACCGGAACGCCCTTGAAAAGAAACAGCACGATGATCGAATAGAAGAAAAGGGAAAATGCCGAGAAAAGACCAAGCAGCCGGTATAAGATCACCATATACACCGCCACGAACAAAAGACCGAAAATTCCCGCCCTTACGCTCTTATCAAGCGATTCCTTGCCTAAAGAAGGCCCGATGGTCTGCTGGCTGATAAGAGAGATCGGAACGGGCAATGCGCCCGCGTTCAAGCGCCGCGCAAGGTCTTTTGCCTCAACCACGCTGAAGTTTCCCGTGATAACCGCCCGCCCTCCGGTGATCTTCTCGTTCACCCTCGGAATGCTGATGGGAGCGCCGTCAAGATATATGGCAAGAGGCTTGCCGGTATTTCTTTCGGTGATATTTTCAAAAAGTTTTGCCCCCTCATCATTGAACTCGATCGACACCTGGGCTTTTCCCGTGTTCTGATCAAAGTCCACCGCCGCACTCTTCAAATACTTCCCCGTAAGCTCCGTTTGTTTATAACGAAAATAGACATCAAGACTCTTCGCCTGCTCATCGGTCATGCCCTGTGCTTTCTGTGCCGCGATCATGCTGTCATACTCCTGTTGCGGTGTTTCCTCTCTGAAATCCAGCGTCGGCGTCTCGCCGATCATCTTGATGGCCTCTTTCACATCTTTCACGCCCGCAAGATCCACAAGCAGACGATAATCGCTCCCCGCTTTGTTGATCTGTACCAGCGGCTCTGTCACACCGAATGCATTCACCCTGCGCTCGATAACATCGCGAACGCCCTGCATTGCATCGGTCGCACCTGCAGAACCTATCTGCGAAAGATCCGCTTTATACACCAAGTGCGTTCCGCCCTGAAGATCCAGCCCCAGCCGGAAAGGAATGTTCCAAAAATGAGGAATGGTCATATTCTTCACAAACTGCACTTTTTCCTGCGAGTGCATTTTGTCGTTCAGCTTATCGGCAGCTTTATCCCAATATGCGGGAAAATCAAAAAATCCCACAAGAACAAGCACCAACAATACTAACAGAAACGATAGCCGCACCTTTCCTTTCCCCGAGAAAAATGCAGTTCTAAAAAAAGACGCGATCTTCCGAAAGACCATTTTGATGATACGCATAAGTATTAATGAATACTGACAAATAAATAGTTACATGCCGTTTATTGCAACTTCGTTCAGACAAAATGAAAAGCTCCTGCTTTTCATTTTGCTCCTTACTCGTCGTAATAAAAATGAGCTCACGATACCGCTCTGCTCAACAAATAACACGATAGCACTTTTCAAAACTTTGTAAACCCCGTTGCACTCTCAACGATGGATTTATTTTATTTGCTCTCATCAAGCGAATCCACTTCGTATATATTTATTAATAGTGCGGGGGTGCTGTAAAGAGCTGCAACGGGGTAAACCCCTCATGAACACTATCGCAAATACAAAAAAATAAAAACCCCGGATCAACCGGGGCCAATGATGGACTGTTGGGTAAAAGGATCTTTGCGAAACTTTTTTTTGTAATAGCGTATGGATGCCGTATAAAAAACGCGCACCACAATAACTGCCACAAGCACTGCGACATACACGGACAAAAGCACGTCAATACTCCCGATGCCGGGCACTCCCGTCGCAAGAAATATTTCTTTTATCCCCAGCAAACCGTGCAACATATATGCCGCAAAACACAACCAGAACACCCGTGTAGCGGCATGGTCGATCTTCTTGAGCCGGACCACCTTTACAACGCACTGCTCATCAGCGCAGTCTTTCCATTTGGCGGTGAACCATGAAATCGCCGTGGCACTGCCGGCAATGGAAAACACGATGCCCCCGATAACAAAAAAGAATATCATTGCGAAAAAGTCCATCGCGATCCTCCTTTATCCCATTTATTGTTCATCGTAAAGAACACCAAAAGAGTATCGGTCAACAAACGATAAGTCAACCCCGTGGAATAATTTTACTGGAAGTAAAATTGCCGCACTTTGCGGCATTCCATAGGGTCAACCCCGTTAAAAATCACCGAATAAAAAAAGCCCCGGCGGCTGCCATTGCGACAGCCCCGGGGATCGTTCCGTTATTTCTTCTTGTTGAAGATGATCCTGATGGTCTCGTGAATATAATCCACGCCCTTTCCGAATGCCCGGAAGACCGGACCCAGTACCTTCCACCACGTGGGAGTAACGGGATCAACTCCGAACTTGTCCTCCGTGTGCTCCTTCACGGCGGTATACACGAACTGCAGCACGATACCCGCCGCGAACAGCACGAACATGTAGTCGAGATACTGATCGGCAAAGCCTTTCACCTTTTGAGCCTGACTGAAAAAAAAGTACGCAATGATGCCGATGCCGACATGGGAATAGAGAAGCACATCCCACATCTTTTTGAGCTGTTTTCTGCACTTGACCTCATCCATGAGGTCCCACTTCACCACCATCCATCTTTTTGCAACAGGAATGGCGACGGCGAAGAGTATCCACGAAGCCGCCAAGAACAACAACCCTTTGGTGATGGGATCCATCGCCGTCTCCCTCCGATTTTTTTATATAAAAGAATTTACCCTGCAATTATATACCTTTTTGCTTGTATTGTCAAATATCTTTTGCTGCCCTATAGAATTGAATCGGGCCCCGGCGCATCACGCCGGGGCCCTTGAATATCTACTCCGCTATCTTCGTCCGCGGGAGAAGGATGATCCTCTCCCCAAAGCCGTTCACGAACATCACGACCCACCCCGAATACACCTCGGCGAGAACAGCCTTGATAAGCATCCGCTCCCGCTTTCCGTCCTCACCCGTAGGAAGGACCCAGAGCACCTGCTCGATGGTCCCCTCGGAGGTGTAGTTGCGAAGGATGTTCTTGTTGATCGCGTTGATCAGCTCCATCGCAAGTACCCGCGACGGCCAATAGGACAGCTGCAAGATCGGATTGCAGGGTTGGATGCCGGAAGGCATCATGCTGTTCTGTTCCTCCTGTCCCGCGGAAGCGGCCTTCCTCTCCCTTTGCTCCCGTGTCGCCTTTGCGGCATCAAATTCTGCTGTTCCCGCCATCGGCTCCTCCCTGGTCGGATTATGAAAAAATGTGAAATAACGTGGTTATCACACCCCTGATTATACCATAACTCTATTATCCTGTCAATTTCCCTGCGCGCAAGCGGGCGGCGATGCAGCGCATGATATTGAGTTTTTCCCGGTATTTTTATGTGATATACTGGAACATATAATTTATAGTAGGTACTATGATCACAAAAGAAAGGCTGACCATTATCATTACCTTTATCGCCGTCGCACTCATTATAGGCGGGATCATCTTCTTCACCGTCCCGAAAGAATCGGCACCGGCCCAAGACATCAACGCCCCTGCTGAAAATTCGGAGGCAACGCCCATAGAGACGATAGCAACGCCGTCGATTGATACAGTAGCGACGCCGTCAAGCGCAATAAAAACTACGCCAAAAAACCCAACAACAAAAACGCCCCTGCCGTCCCCCGCAGCAACCTATCAGGAAGCGCTGAAGACCTACGCACCGGGACGCATGTTCCAGTTTGCGAACTGCCACAGCACGCCAGGCTCAATGGTCATGACGACGGGAACAAAATTCATGCTAGATAATCGCGATAGCGTAGCACGAACGATCGCCATTGAGGGGAACCAATCATATTCCGTCTCCGCATACGGGTTTAAGATCGCAACTGCCCCGGCAAAAGCAGGTACCTACTACATCACCTGCGACAAAGGAGGAGCTGCGAGCATCAATGTCCAGAAATAAAGACTGCGCGCGGCTCTAAAACACAACGGCCCTTTTAGGGTCGTTGTGTTTTAGGCGCTGTATATGCCTAAGAAATAATAAAAACTCCCCATTGTGCGCCCACTAGGATTTGAACCTAGGACCATCTGCTTAAAAGGCAGTTGCTCTACCAAGCTGAGCTATGGGCGCACAATGGGGAGTTTTTAAAAACAAACTTTATATCGCAAAATATTTTCAAAGACAATACTATACAGTGGCTTTGCCAGCCCGCTTGACTTGCGCAGCGAGTCTGGCGGGGCAGGCGGGGCTATGGGCGCACAATGGGTTATATTGATACTGCTATGGCGGATCGCCAAGCACACGGACCATCGAAAAAGATTTTACCCTAAAAAAAATTATCGGTCAACCCTGTGGAATAATTTTCTTTATCTGCCAAAGAAAATTGCCGCCCCGGCGGCATTCCACAGAGTCAATGGCTTTTCTAGAACTTCCTGTCGCGCAAAAGCATCAGCGCCGCAACAGGCAATGATATCCACACCAGGGCTGAATACTCGGAATAAAACAGAAACTGCGTGATCGGCGCGATGGCAAGCTCCCCCTTTGCGGGCAAGAACGAAAAAATAATATTCAGAAAGAACCCAACCTGTATCACCGAGAAAAACATCGTTTTTGCGATCGTGGCATAACGCCCCTTTGAAAGTTTCACATCGAACGCAAGCGGTGAGTTACGCAACAGTGTGAACAGCAGAATGAACAGCGTAAAGAATATTGCGATCCTTAATGCGAACGTCTCTCCGTCGCCGACATTTTTTACCACAGACGCTATCGGCAGCACATGCCAGAGTGAAAAGGTGATATATCCGACCACCATGCTATACACAATGCGGCTTCTTCCGATGATAAGTGTGAATGAAATAGCGGCAACCACAAACACGCATACCACCACGATATCCCACAGCGAAAGTGAGAATGCTCCGCCGGCACCCGCCTGCAACGCGATCTTATTCACCGTCCCCGTGATATAATTTGCGCCGGCCGTACTCATAAATTACATTTCCTCGTTCTTTAATTCTTCCAAAAGTTGCTTTGCCTTTCGTGAAATGCTTTTCGGAACCTTTAAAATGATCGTTACATACATGTCGCCATTGCCGAATCCCTGCATCCGCGACGCCCCCTTACCCGCAATGCGCAGCACCGTGCCGCTTTCAATACCCGCCGGGATCTTGAGCTTCACCTCTCCGTGGAGGGTCGGCACATCCACTTTGTCTCCCAGCACCGCCTGCGAATAGGATATCTTCCGCGTGTAGTAGATGTCGGGCCCCCTGCGCTCGAATCCG
>Ga0172379_10003698_pt1 | contig 23896 bp, 20 predicted proteins | sample GrowelOW334metaG_FD_119756 | JGI IMG/M metagenome (GOLD analysis project Ga0172379, IMG submission 119756) | Groundwater microbial communities from an aquifer near a municipal landfill in Southern Ontario, Canada - Groundwater well OW334 metaG | ecosystem: Environmental > Aquatic > Deep...
CCTGCTAGTTGCTGGAAGATTGATACCCAGCAAAGTCGTCGTGAGCACTACCAGCGATACTAAGTGAATCTGAGGGCGCGATTTCCAAGATAAATAGTGGGTCTTAAAAAGCATCGCGTCCTTTGTGGGTCGATTTGTGCGGCTAAAGAAATGGAGCTTACACAGTGGGAACTTTGATTATAGAGGCACTTCGGCCGTCGGCGTTTCAAGCATTGTCCGCCATGGGTTTGCGGGCTTAATCTGGGGTAAGTTCTGAAGCTGGGGTCGGCGGGTATATAGTATAAGCCAGACGGGACAATTGGAATTTTAAATAACTGGGTGGGCAAAGAGCAGAGCAAACCGCTACTGCGATCATCTCATGCGAACAGCCTTACGAATATTAGTTGCAACAATTACAGCAATGATAGGTGCATCAGCAGGAACTTATGTTGCTGCAGGGCCAAGCAATGAGAAAGATCGGCTGCGTGAGCAAATTAGAGAGTGTCGATATCACGTGACGAGCCGTCATGTAGATGAGGCACCAGCTATGATTCGACCGTTGCTTGCCAAGCATCCTGATAATGCAGAGCTTTGGATGCTACTGGGTGCTTGCAATGTTTATCAAATTGAAGATCTCGAAAAGCACCATGCTGAAGCAAGGCGCTGTCTAAACAAAGCTATTGCGCTTGACCCGCAGCTTGGTCAAGCATACTTTTACTTGGCTGATCTGGAAAACTTTACTGGTAATAATCGTGCTGCAATTCCCTTGGCCATTAAAGCGACGACTGTTGCTAAGCCAGAATATGGCGCCTATCGAATATGCGCGGTAGCTTACAATTCATTAGGGAAGCGCAAAGAAGCGTTGGCAGCTATTAACGAGTTCCAGCGCAAGAATCCATCTCACACTGATTCATCAGGTGTCACCGACACTAGTGAAATCAAAGCTGGCATTTTTGAGTCTATGGGAAATTATTCGGATGCGGAGAAAATCTACAGCGATCTTTTGAAAGTCAAAGTAATTGATCGTGTTGTTACTGCTCAGGTGCGATGTCTGATTAAACTTGGTAGAACCGATGCAGCTATTGCTTCAATTTCGCGCTTGATTGCCAGTAATCCTCATGATGAAGTGGCCCATCGTGAGCGGGCCAAGCTGTATAAAAGTGTAGGTCGATATGACGATGCCATTCGCGACCTAACTTGTTCAATTGATGAGCTGCCATCTGGTTCAACTTACCGAGAACGCGCTGAACTCTATAAGAAGACCAATCGCATAGATTTGTATAGAAAAGACATTGCTGCTGCCGAGCGCATTTAGTGGATGGATGATTGCCAAACACCATTGATAGAATCAAAGGTATTTTAGCTGTTGTAACATCTTTTGCATCAGCGCGACACGTACATTCATCACTCTCATCCACTGTGCTTTCATAAACTTAGGTATCATCAAGTACGATGGGTGCATTATTTTGTTCAGTCAGCGACCGAGTTTGAAATTCACCACGGAGCCATATGAATCTAGATAAGTCGTTCTTCACATCAACTAAAGGCATAGTAATAACTCTGCTCAGTGTGATCACTGCGTTCATTGTGGTTCTGGCAGCAGTGGCTGTCTCTGCATACAAACAGATCGAGAATTCTGACAGTTCGTTTGTGCTCCTCGGGCTTGGTGATGTGTTAGATATTCTGTTAGATGAGCGGAAAGCCTCTCATTTAGCCCAGGCAGAGTTCGCAATGCTCGAAGCATTCGAGGCATCAAGAAAGAACGACTATGACAAGATTCATAAAAGTTTTGAGACAGCTGTGTCTGAAATGTCAGACGCTGTAGGGGAGAAATCAACTCTTACTTGCATGATCATTGCAACCCAGATGGCCGAAGAGGAACGCTTTGAGAAATGGACAATAGTCGAGGATCTCAGCAACCGCATAATAAAGGCTTTGCCTCGAAACAATAAGTTCAAGCTGCTAAATTGGATTAGCAGGTATCACCTTAGGACAGCACTTGAGCGCCAAGGTAAATATGATCAGGCTTTGCAGGTTTGTAGCGATGATCTTGCCTATGCCGAAAAGAACGACTCTTCACCAGATAAAGAAGATGTGCAGCGCGAATTGAGGTCATTGGCGGAATTCTATGACAAATTCCAAGTCTACGATAAGGCCTTTGCGACTCAAGAGAAGCTGTTTTTGCTTATAGAGAAGATACCCGCAAAACACTCCAATAATGTTAGGTTATCTTGGATTTTGCTCGATATGGCTGAGCTAAAAAGGAAGGCTCATCAATTTTCAGAAGCGACGGCTTTATATGCTCGCGCTATCAAATCTGATCCGTTAGGGTGGAGCGCATATTCTCAGCGCGGATACATGTACAAGCATGATCTACATCAGTATCCGCTGGCAATTGCTGACTATAGCAAGGCAATAGAGCTAGGATTGGAAGCTGAGAAAAAGCTCAAAGATAAAACAACTTGGGCTTACAAACCAAACAGTTTTCTTCACTTCCGTCGAGCTGTAGCCTACAGTGAGAATAAGAATTATGAGGATGCACTCCGAGACTATTCCCTTGCGCTTTCAATCGATCCCGCTTGTTCAACTTATGCTCGCAGAGGCGAAACTTGTAGCAAAATGGGAGCTATAGAGCGGGCACTCACCGACTTTGATAAAGCTAAGAAAGCATTGCGTGGTTCCAGTTCTGCCTCTATGTATATGCTTCGCGGAGACGCCAATCGCAGAGCTCAGCGTTACAATGATGCATTGGCAGACTATGAGCAAAGTTTGGTGAAAGCGCCAGGCGATCCTCGCTCGTACATAAATCGAGCTGTAGTGCGCGAAAAATTAGGTAAGCACGAGAGTGCGCTTGCTGACTATGCAAAAGCAGAGAAATGTCTAGCTCAGTACGGACCAAAGAAATTGTTGAAAAATACAATTGAAGACATGCCCGAGTGGAAGGAACGCATGGCTTTCACTCTGTATGATGGCCGCGCCAAAGTTTATGACGCGCTTAAGAAAAAGAAACTTGCCGACGCCGATCGGGCAAAGGCAAAGTTGCTTGCTCAGTCGATCTGACATAATAGAAGAGTCCAGGTAGCACGAGGAAACACATATGAGTTCAAATCGCGGCGTAGTTTATTTAGGCGATGGCAAAGTAGAAGTTCAAGACATTGCTGACCCTAAATTTGAAACTCCTGACGGCAAGAAGATTGACCATGCTGTCATTCTCAAGGTTGTTTCTACCAATATCTGTGGCTCCGATCAACACATGGTGCGCGGCCGCACTAGTGCTGAAGTCGGCTTGATTCTCGGCCATGAGATCACTGGTGAAGTGATAGAGAAAGGGTCTGATGTGGAAATGCTCGAAGTCGGCGACATTGTCTCTGTGCCCTTTAACGTTGCTTGCGGCCGTTGTCGCACCTGTAAGGCGCAAGACACTGGGGTTTGTCTCACAGTGAATCCCTCTCGCGCAGGTGGTGCCTATGGCTATGTTGATATGGGTGGCTGGATCGGTGGTCAAGCTAAATATGTAATGGTGCCCTATGCAGATTTCAATTTGCTCAAGTTTCCAGATAGAGATCAAGCACTGGCCAAGATTAAAGACTTAACTATGCTTTCTGATATTTTGCCAACAGGTTTTCATGGCGCTGTCAGAGCCGGTGTTGGTGTTGGCTCGGTTGTCTACGTTGCTGGTGCTGGTCCGGTTGGTTTAGCCGCTGCTGCTTCTGCCCGCATTTTAGGTGCAGCTGTTGTAATGGTGGGCGATTTCAACAAAGAGCGCCTTGCTCATGCAAAGAAAGTTGGCTTTACACCTATTGATCTTGCAGCCAGCGACAATCTTGGTGATTTAATTGCAGACGTTACTGGAAGCAATGAAGTTGATAGCGCTATAGATGCTGTTGGTTTTGAAGCTAGGGGCCACTCAGGCGGTGAGCAACCGGCAGTGGTGCTTAATCAAATGATGGAAATAACACGGGCCGCTGGGTCAATCGGCATACCTGGTTTGTACGTTACTGAAGATCCAAAAGCTGTCGACAATGCCGCCAAGAAAGGTAATCTCTCGCTACGATTTGGCCTAGGTTGGGCAAAAGCGCAATCGTTTCATACGGGTCAAACTCCCGTGATTCGCTACCACCGACAATTGATGCAGGCCATACTTTATGACCGCTTGCCCATCGCCGAAATCGTCAATGCCAAAGTAATATCCCTTGAAGACGCTGCTAGCGGTTATGAAATCTTCGATAAAGGTGCTGCAGAAAAGTTTGTCCTCGATCCGCATAGCATGCTCGCTAAATAGGCGTTGGCATGAGCGAGAAATTGCTATTGCTGCCAGCTGATTTCAAACTCGTCGTAGTTGATAGTCGGTATCGCAATTTCTTGCATCATCCCCGGCTCGTCTTCTAAAAACCAATCGTCTAAATATGTTTCTTCGAATGGCAATTCACTACCATCGCTTGAGTCTTCTTTTGCCAGAAAATCGAAAACGTGTCGGTAGCTCTCGCCTTCGGGCGTAAAGGTAATGATGCCATTCCACTCAATCTCATCATCGGTAGCAATACTGGCAATGGTGCCGATTAGCGTGTTTCCGTGGTAGAGGTTCATTTGTTGAGTCATGATTAGTTCTTCACTTGTCAGGTAGTTCGTGTCATCATACTGATTGTAATTGTAGCGCGAAGTACTTGTTGTAAATCAAGAGGGAAGAATAATCGTGAGTGGCTATAGCAGAGCCACACTTATAGAAGAGATTGAAAAGGGATAAGTATTTGAATACTTGCTATTTTACGGTCATAAGGCTAGCACCGATGGTAGTATCACTGCCAGTTGTTGCAGTCAGTGGTTTCCTGCTCCGTTCACCATAGATAGAGTTGAGTATTTGAATGCCGAACACTGGGACCGAATTTGGGGTATTGGCATGGCCCAGTCCAATGCTAAGGCACGTGATCCAAAGCAATGGAACGGCCAGAACCTGCTAGGTTTTGCCCTGATGCAAGTGCGAGATCAGCTATCCTAAACCGAATATTTTGAGGTTTAGATAGAACTTGCGACTGATAGTCTCGAACGACGGCGTTCGTTGGTGACAGGTAGCTCTGTTAGGCGTAAGAACTGGCCTTCTTCGTGCTGATAGCTGAACACTTCGCCAGTCTCAATCTTGTAGTTCCAAGCATGCAGGTTCAAATGACCACCAGCTAGACGAGCTGCTACAGCGGGGTGAGTTCGTAAGTTTTCTAATTGGGCTAACACATTCTCTTGGGTTGTGACATTGAGCAACTGGTCTTCGTCTAGGCCCTTGTAGTTCTCGTGCACAGTGCGGCGAGTGGCCTCTGCGTGACCGAGCCAGGCGGCAACCGACGGCATTTCTTTGAGTGCATCAGGATTCAACAGTCCTTTCATAGCTCCGCAGTGGGAGTGGCCGCAGACAATGATGTCTTTGACTCCGAGAGCTGCTACTGCAAACTCGATGGTTGCACCTTCGCCGCCATTGGCTGCGCCATAAGGAGGAATGATGTTGCCAGCATTGCGCAAAATAAAGAGGTCGCCTGGGTTTGTCTGGGTGATCAGGTTTGGATTGATTCTTGAATCAGCGCAGGTGATGAACAATGCGTCTGGGTTTTGACCCATGGCAAGTCGTTCAAACAATTCTTTTTGCGACAGAAATATCTCTGACTGAAAGTGGTGTAGCCCTTTAATGAGCTTTAGCATGATGGGTGCTCCTCGCTTCTTTAGTTGAGATCAATTTCGATGTTTGACGCTGTTAGGCTTAGGCAGCGCAATTGCGTTAATCTTACCAGCATACCTAGGGCAGTCTTTCAGCAAGCCTTCATGTCAGGTGTAATTGTCACAGCTGTTATTGTCTGGCCCCTTGAACTGACCCGCGTGTAGAATGCTAAATGGATTTAGCCTTGGAGATAGAAAACCGTGAGAAAGTCCATTGGAGCTTCCTTTTTAGTTAGTCTAGTCGTACTTTCGAGCACTTTGCTATCTGCCCAGGCAATAGAAGCGGCTAAAACTGAACCCTTGGCTATTACCCTAAAAAACTGCCAGATTGCGGCAGCCTATAGCGCTAAGGCGCGCGGCTACTCGATGCTGGTAATTGAGGATGGCAAGGTTATATTTGAAGATTATCCAAATGGCCACAAGGCATCTGAACCCCACGAGTTGGCCAGCGGCACAAAGAGCTTCACGGGTTTGTGTGCCCTTGCAGCCAGCGAAGATGGAATGTTGACTCTGGATGAGAAAGTTTCATCGACCATAACCGAATGGCAAGGAGACCCTAAGCGGGAGAATATCACAATCCGTGAGCTTCTTTCGCTTGTCTCTGGTATCAATTCGACCGCAGGAATTGCTCCGCCTTATGCCCAAGCTCTCCAGGCCGACGTAACAGCTAAGCCGGGCGAGAAATTTCAGTATGGGCCTGCTCCTTTTCAGGTATTCGGTGAGTTAATGGTGCGCAAGCTGAAGGCGAAAGCGCCGAGTGAAGCCAGCAAATCTAAAGAGACCGCGGTCGACTACCTGACACGCAGGGTCCTAAATCCTGCCGGTATTCATGTAGGCCTATGGCGCAAAGGAAGAGATGGTATGCCGCTAATGCCTCAAGGAGCTGCACTGACGGCCAGAGAGTGGGCTAAGGTTGGGGAACTGATACTCAGTGGTGGCATGGCGGGCGGCAAGCAAATCATTCAGTCTGAAGATCTAAAAACTCTTTTCACTGGTACTGCAGCCAATCCGATGTACGGCCTTTCTTGGTGGCTAAATCGGCCAATGGATGATCATCTCAGAAGTGGAATTAGAACTCTAACAATGGCCTCAGATCTGCGCTATGGGGCACGAGGAGTGCCAAATGATTTAGTCATGGCAGCTGGCGCTGGCAAGCAAAGGTTATATGTTATACCGAGCATGAAGCTGGTTGTTGTGCGGCAAGCTGACGTAAAATCAGAGATGATGCCTGGGGCTGACGATGTAAAATTTTCTGATGTTGCTTTTTGGCAGCTGTTAACATCTGGGCAAACAGAGGTTGCTAGCCGTTCGTCAAACAGATCACGAGCATTGCCTGGGATGCGACGTGCTGGCGCGGCAGCTGGGCCTGGTGCTTCGGCCGGCGGTAGCGCAAGAAGCGGAAGATTTATGCGCTTACTCGATCGAAACCATGACGGAGTTGTCGACGAGCAAGAACGTCAGGTCTTCAGAAACTTTTTGCAGCGAAAGCAACAGGCTGGGCATTAGATAATAGAAGATCTTGCCGGCTCTAACTATGGGGATCGATCATTCTATGACAAGCTCATATCTCCGATTCAACAGTGCACGCTGTCACGCTCTAATTATCGCCTTGCTGTTATTCGTGTGTTCTGCTCAGCCAGCAATTGCCGATGATGAGAAATTGCTAGCGCAGGCTTCTCAGCCAAAAGCACCCTCGAACCTGATAGGAGTTCCCATGGTGCGCCAATCAACTGATTTCACTTGTGGCGTGGCCGCGCTTCAATCGGTGTTTGCGTATTTTGGAGATGAGTATCGAGAAGACCAACTAGCAAAAGAGCTAAAGGCTGCACCGAAGGTTGGCACTAGCTATCTTGAGATGGTGCGCTTGGCCAAGGCAAAAGGCTATTCAGTCAAGGTCTTGAAGGGCATGTCGCTAGCTGATCTGAACAAACTGATTGATGCTGGTAAGCCTGTCATCTGTTTGCTGCAAGCATGGGCTGATAAGCCAGCTGACTATTCAAACGACTGGCAAGATGGGCACTATGCGGTGGCAATTGGCTATGACACCAAGAATGTCTTTTTTATGGACCCATCAACTCTCAGCAATTACACTTTCATTCCAACAAAAGAGTTTTTAAGTCGTTGGCATGATACCGATGGCAAAGAGAAGCTGGTGCACTTTGGCTTGATTTTAGAGAAGGCTAAACCCAAGTACAATTCTTCCAGTTTCATTAAACTCGAGTGATTTGCTACTTTTGGAAATCAAATACTGAATTTAGTTCAACTGGAACTTTGCGCGGCTTGGTTGCAGGGGCAGAGATAATCAGGTCGTTGCCTTTCCATTTGCTCTTTAGCACAGCTGTTTGCAGCTCAGAACGGTCTTGCAGAACTTCGTTCTGTACTGATTCTTTTAAGCGCTCAAAGGCTTGACTCAGAGTCGGTTTGCCAGCCCTCAATGCTTCGATTAGTTGGTGAGTGAAGACGCCGTTTTGATAGCGCTTAGACTCCCACGATACTTGGTTAGGTTGGCTGCTACAGATGATCAGTTGGCCTGTGCCCTGCGAAAGCGCAGCACTGTCGATATTGCCAACTTTGGTTATTCCTTTGGCTGTATCAGCAGCACCACTGTGACAAGCATCAATAATTAGCACCACTCGATTGGAGTGTACGCGTTGTTTAATGGCCGCTGCTAAATCTGATAAAGGAAGCCCGGTGGCATACAAACTTTCTGGATCAGTATTATGCATGACGAGATAATTCAAGCCCTCAAGATCAGCTTGAGAAGGGCTGCCGTGAGTCGAGATGAAGATCAGAACGAGGTCGTTGGGGTGTGCTAACCGGGGCAACCACTTGTCGCCTAACTCAGCTAAAACTCTTTCTTTTGTCGCTTGCTCGTCAAGCAAAAGTTTGACGTGGTCGGGCGCAAAATTAGCTTCATTGACGAGATAGTTGGAGAGATCTTTAGCGTCTTTTGCTGGATATTTTAAATTGATTGATGCTTTAGCAAATTTGCTTACACCGACGATAAAAGCCCATTTGTCTTCGATTGGCGCGTTAACAACAGCAGAGTCTTCAGCGCGCAAACTAATGTCATTGCTGGCATCTCTACTAGATGCTCCTCGTGCGTCTACTGATGAGCTAGTAAACGATGTGGTTTGCAACGACGGCAGAGTGGAAGCTAATTGCGAACTAGAAATTTGCGAATTAGTAATTTGAGTAGAAGATTGTGAGGACGAAACCTGTGGGTTCGGCTCAGCCGTCGCTAGTCTTGTAGGGAGGCCTACTGGGTTTACTGGCCCACCCAAGCTAACTTTGTATTTGACATGAATGCCAACATTGACGCCGAGTCTTATCTGCATTTTGATCACCTGTTGTTTTGTCAGGTGAACCTTTGCTGATGTGGTGGCACCATTGCCAGTGGCGTTGAGATTGACGTTTGCTAATTCAACTCCTCGTTCGTCACTAAGAATCACGCGAGTACCGGCAGAATAAAAATCTGTCTCGCCGTCAATTTTGATATTGAGATCGCCAGGCCCGCCGCTGAAAATATAATAGTAGCTCTGGCCTTTCGCTTCGGCCTCGCCTTGCACCAGATTTGATTGTAGCGGCGTTGGTGCAGTGCTATCTATAGATTGAGCAGAGGCAGCTAGCGGTAAGCCATGCGGCCCACCGCTGAGGCCAACTAGCAGCGTGCCTGATACGACTAATCTAGCTGCTAATCTGCGCCATGCCGCCTCTGCCATACAGTTTATTCTTCTGCTGGGATGAATTTCCACCCGAACTTATCAGAGCCATCGCTAGGAGAGAAGCGAGTTTCTGTATATGATGATGCTGCTTCGTGGATGCGCAATGCGTCACCATTTTTGGCAACGCTTTTGACAATGAAGCCACCATCAACAGGTGACAGAACCATTATTGACTTGTCGTTGTTGAGCAGCGACTGCATTTCTGCCACCGGGTGTGGTTGGAAAATCAGTCCAGGTGTCTCGCCTGCGAGGCTAATTGTGTAGCGGTTTGTTGGTTTATTAGTCTTCAAGTCGATCTTTCGATCGAGGGACCATTTTTGCAATCCAGCTTTGGTGAATTCGCGCATGGCGACATATTGGCCAAAACCGGCTTGACTGGCTGTGAGAGCCTCTCCGTCAGATAGATTGACGATGAAATAGGTGCCACTATTCGGTAGAGGCGGTACTTCTGCCATGGATGGCGCAATAGATGGCGCTATTGACGCTGCAATGATAGATATTGCAATCGCCATCTTTTGGATAATTTTCATGCCGTAGCTCCTAAGCCTGACCAGGTAAACGTAATGCTACCGGGGGAAGTGGGAATCAGGAGCATATTGTACCAGTTTGCCAATATTAGGTTTCGAATGAAAGGCTAAGGGCCAAGGAAGCTACACCGGGCCTCTTTCTTGGCTTTTGAACCGGCGGCTCGTTTAATGTTTGGCAACACGCATGAGGCTATTGGGAATGTCAGCAACTGCTTTTACGAGCGCCTTGGAAATTTTTTCAGTCGTCGCCAGGAAACTAGTCTTTATTGGCTCGGGTAGTTTTTTATTCGCATATTCAGGGTCTAGCCTGCAGGCTTCTTTTAAGTCACTCTTTGCTCCATCTAAGTCGCCAAGTTCTGCACGGCAACGAGCACGATTGTAGAAAGTGAGTGCGTTGTTCGAATTCATTTTTATACAGCGATCGTAATCTTGAAGTGCAGCTATTCTATGCCCCATGTGATGTTTGCAAAATCCTCGAGATGAATAGGACATTGATTCTTTGGGAGCCAAATTGACGGCTTGTTCGAAATCCTCCAGTGCACCGCGGTTATCTCGCAAGAGCATTTTTTCAAATGCACGATCTGTAATGCACATAACAGATTTGGGGTTAACAGTAAGCCCCTTAGTAAATTCTGCGATTGCGCCTTGCCTATCTCCCGCTCGAGACTTCAGCATACCTTTGCCATCGTAGGCCGCGGCAAAGTTCGAATCTAAGGCGATGGCTTGATTGAAATTAGCCAGGGCACCGGTCTTATCTCCCAACTCTCTGAGCACGTTGCCCTTTGACCAGCAGTGAGACGCAATTTGTGGTTCTAACCTTATTGCTTGAGTATAGTCTGCGACTGCGCCCCGTTTGTCACCTAAATTCTCTCGAGCCGATGCTCTATGAGAGAAACAAACTCCTGAAGGCGGGCCAATTTTAATAGCTTTGGTCAAGTCGTCTATCGCCATGAGATTCTCTTGGAACATCAGGTGTCCATATCCGCGATTCCCGTAACTATTCCCATCCTTGGGATAGAGAGCGACCATGCTATCGTAGTCGGCCATTGCTTTCTCTCGATTATTGCAATCGACATAGACGGCTCCCCTTCGCCAGTAGGCCTTAGCAAATTTAGGATCTAGATGGATTGCCTGCGTATAGTCAGCTATGGCACCGCTTCTATCGCCAATTGTCTCTCGGGAGCAGCCGCGGTTGTAATAGCTGTCTCTCCAACTTGGCTCAAGTTCAATTGCTCGGGAGTAGTCTGCAATTGCGCATTTGTCGTTATTTAGGTCGCAATAATCGTAGCCGCGATTGTAAAAAGCGGCGGCTAGTTGTGGATTGAGTTGAATGGCCTTCGTGTTGTCGGAGATCGAGCCGCGCAGGTCTTTTGTGTCGGTGCGACATATGGCTCGCCAGAAATAGGCTATGTCATTTGTTGGTTGCTGCCGAATTAATTCGTTCAATATGCCTATAGCGCCTTTGGTATCTCCCTTGCACCTTTTTGCTTTGGCGCTGGCTATTAGTTTGACTGACGCTTTGTTGTTGCTATCGAAGAGACTCGATTGTCCGTTTTTACTCGCTTCATCCCGCGCTATCGCAAGCTGGCCTGACGCCAACGTAGCTGAAACGACTATGCAAAGTGAAACCAGATAGCTCTTCATACATCGAGTCTACCTTACCTGCAGAGAGCTGAATATGGTAATTTCCGTCCTCATTTGAGGCTCAATCAAAAAGACCTAAGTCTAGCCTAGGCCTTTTAAGCTTCCATTTGCGTGTTACTTTCGGCTAGGCAGCCACCTGGCCTTCTGTCTGTGGAGCTACGATGCTCTTTCGCTCTTTGGCTACCGATGCTGTTTGAGTTGCTTCGCCTGTTCTAATTGATTCTACTTCAGCAACTTGCTTTGAGCCGTTGCCAGAGTTGTATGTTTCAATTAGAATTTTTCGCATCTCTTCTGGGTTGCAATTGTTTTTGGCTTCATCCCACCGCCGTTGCAATGCTTCAAAACGCTCAGCTTCTTTGGGAGAATTGTCGCGCGGTCTGCCACTCTTTCCTGCACCATACTCACCGTTATTGAAGCGCTCGGCTTCTCTATCGAAATAGGCGGCGATAAGTTTGTCTGATCCTTCCTCTGAATAAGGATTTGCATCTTTCAGCTCGTCGGCGTAGCGTGCATCGGTTTTGAGATCTTCGATATGCTTGGGCTGCATTTGAGCTGGTCCAATAGACCAGTTGCGTGATTTAGCCCAACTGTAGGGCAAGCTGTCTTGAATAGTATCTTCAAATCCGGCCTTGTTTTCTTCGTTGCGCCGCACCGCTTCAATTGTTTCTTTGTCCATGACGCCAGCTAGGTTTTTCATATTGGAAACAATAGTCGGTTTAACATTTTCGCTCTCAGGTTTGGCCTCTGCTGCGGCTTCTTGTTGAGCCTTGTGGGCTTCTGGAGAAAAGTCGATTGCTACCTGACCAAAGAGACTTTTGATAGTTTTATTGGCCTCAGCATTGTCTTTTCTTTGTTCAATGACATTTTTGTTGTCTTTTGAATTCAGGCTATCCAAAACGATTTTCTTCGCTGAATCGTTTGAAGAATCATTTGATGTGTCTTTGGCTGAATGTTTCTCTGATACTTCGTGCTTGTGGCTGTCGTCTTTCATAGTAAACTGTTCTCCTTGCCCTATGTGTGCACAATAGAGTTCATTCATTGCCGAGTTGTTAACGCCGAGCAAATTATGAGACCTGTTGCGCGAACTTTAGGGGCAGTCAATCAGAGAGTGTTTATCTAGCGTGGCCTTGAAAAAACGCAGCAGATTTATTGTGATAGCCGTCACTGTCGCCGTACTGGGAACATTTTTTACGCCCTATCCTTTTAAGGTATTGCGCCGCCTTAAGTGGATGGTGACGAATATGGTGCCTAGTATGGTGGCGCGCAAACCAGTTGCAGAGCCACCAGTTATCTACACAGCTGAGGACCAGATAGCGACATACGGAGAAGCGGCCCGGGCGAGGTTACTACCGAAGTTTCAGGCTAAAGGTGTTGCCTACCCACCTCAGCGATTGACGATGGTAGTAATAAAGGCCACTAATGAGCTTATGGTTTATGCAGCAGCTGCAGATTCTAGCTATAAATACATCTGTACTTATCCAGTGCTAGCAGCAAGTGGAGTTCTTGGCCCCAAGCTCAAGGAAGGCGACTGCCAGGTGCCAGAAGGGCTGTATAACCTCTATTTAGAACCAAATACTCCTTACCATTTGGCATTGCGCTTGAATTACCCTAACCCGACAGATTGGGAGCGGGCCAAAGCTGATGGGCGAGACCAGCCTGGTAGTGACATTCTTATTCACGGCAATCAGTGCTCAATTGGTTGCATTGCTATGGGCGATCCTGTTAGCGAAGATCTTTTTGTACTGGCATACGATACTGCAGACAAGAATTTGCCGCTGATCATTGCACCAGTTGATTTCCGCACCACATCTGCGCCAGTGAGCAATGCATCAGACCCTACATGGTTGCCAGAACTTTATGCGCAGATTAGAGCTGCACTTGCGGAGTTGCCTGTAATCTAGTGTTTTCCACGGCAGAACGAGTAATCAGTTAGACTGGTGTTGCGATATTAAATGAGTTCTACAGCCGTGTCGATCACAGAAGAAGCTGACTATTACGAAATGGAGCATGCGGCCATGCTCGGCGGTCTTTTGCCTACTGCGTCTGCCAAAGCTTTGGAAAAAGTCCTCAAATTCAATCCCCGTGATGTCGTTAGCCGGGCCAGATTGCTTGGGCACTACTGGAAGCATTATGAACAGACTGGTGTTGCGGATGAGCTTGACCAGGAACAATGTAGAAAGCGCGTCGACCATATTATGTGGTTTATAGAAAATGCTCCAGATTGTATTTTCGCAGGCGATTATTACCTTTCCTGTAATCCGAACAAAGACGCCGATAACTTCCGCAAGGTAAGGTGCGCCTGGGAAGCCCAGTTGAAAGCTCGCCCAGATTGCACTCAGTCGCGAGTTAATTTCGCATTATTCCTTCTCAATCATGATCCAAATGTAGCGGCCGACCTTCTGCTTGAGATAAGGCGGATTGAACCATCTAATGAATGGGCTTTATCACTGCTTCCTCTACTTGGCCACGAGACTGGTGCGGCACTGCCGTTGCCGGTAGACGTTGCTGAATCACCGCTGGCGGATGACGTGCTGGAGGGCCGGTTGAGTTCTGTCGAACAAATGCTCTCGCGGTGTTCCAACCGCTCTCGTATCACGAGAGCAGCGGTCCAAACTCAGGAACGAGTACTTCAACAAGATCACTTTGACATCTGGGCGCGTTTAGACATTCTCCGCTGGTGCCAGCGGAATATGGAGCGGGCTAATCTTCTCGGTTTCGATCCCGCCGTGGCGCAACGTTGGTATCGTCATGCCTTATGGATTTTATGCAATGTGCCGCATGTCAACTTAACTGTCAATTTCAGCCCAGATTTTGGTTTCGGCCTCAAACTGCCGGCGGTTTTTTTTGATTCAATAAGAGAAGCATTCATTGAGGCGTTTCACGAGTCTTCAAATAAGGAGCAAGTGTTTTTCAACGCTCTTGGATTCTTCAATGCGAATATTAGTCTGGATGAGACAAAAAAACTGATATTTTCCTTGCAGGCTTGGAAGAACCTAGACAGTAAGGCCCGTCAGAGGCTGCTCAAAGAGCTGAATTGGAAACACAGCAGAAAAACACTGTTTGAAAAGAACATAGATCTCGACTCTTGCTCACTCTACATCGATTCTGAAATAATTTCGCCGCAGCTTCCAGCTGATCTAAGCCGGTGGGCCAACGATTTAGACCTGTCACTAGCTAACTATGATGGACGCAATTACTCTGCCGAGTGCGCGTCCAATCTAGAGCGGGCATGGGGCTCCGTCGAGACTGATTTGATCAGCACAGCTAGGCTCGTTGGATATTATTCAAGATGTCGCAAATCGCTTAGTTCTGAGCAGATTTCACGATTGGAACAGATCGTGAAATGGCTTGTCGAAGAAGTGCCTGAAAGTGATTTTGCTTCCGCCGTGTGCTTGTCTGAAGGCGAATTTAGTGTTGACTTGCGTCCGTTGAGAACACTCTGGCAAAAGCAAATAGAGCAGTCGCCTAGAAATAGTCTAATTGCGGCAAACGCAGCAGTCTATCTTTCGTATGGCGATAGTAGTGCGGCGTTAAGCATTGCTCGGATGATTCTTGAATATGAGCCCGGCAATGTATATGCCCTTGGGCTTGTAAATGCGCTTTCCCACGATCTTCGAGATCTTTCACACCAACTGGGTTTTCGTGATCTGGCCTTTGAAGACCTATGTGATGCGCGTATTCGCGATTTCCATTTAGTCGCCAACGAAACACTAGAGGCTGTGTGTGACGCTATAGAGTTGTACATGTACGTTGTGCTCGATTGCCTGCAAATCCCGTCGGCAACCCTTTGGTCTAACGAGCAAGCGCTGAAGTTGAATCCGAACGATGTGATTCTAAGATGTGAAGTGTTGGGGTGGTGCGATTGCAATGAACTACGACGCAGTTACTTTTTGATGCTCGATCCGGAGCTAGCCAGAAGGAAGACAGAGCACATTCTTTGGTTGTTGGAGAATGTTCCCCATGCTGACTTGCACTTCTTCACTCGCTATCACGAGGCTGACGGTAGGCCGAGTCACGGAAAGATAATGGCGCAAGCAGTCAAGGCTCAACGAAAGGTTTACGGCAAGACAGTCGCAAAGTACAGACCACAGTTTCCTCGCAAGAAGAGCCAATCAGAGCAAGGGCCATTGCCGTAGTTCGTAGCAGTGCGGCAGATTGCCGTGGATGATAACACGTTATTTATTTGAGTTGTTGCAAAAGCAACTGTTTGATGATTGCTTGCCTGCTTCGCTGTAATTCCTTGGCAATTGAAACCAACATCGCCAAGGTCTGAAAGCATAGTTCCTACCAATGATATTATTGGTCTTGCTATTGCCAATTTTGCAATTGCTTCGTTTTGAAGGAAAAGTTCGCATGACGCAACGCCGCCTAGGGCAATCCACAACACCAGGCTTATTGTATATCACCGTGGTCTTCCTTTTTGGTAACTGCTTCCAGTCACCGGTATTCGGTCGTGAATTGCCAAAGGCGGCCACCCGCTCGGTGATGAGCACGCCTGCAATTGACGCCCTCCGTAACCTACCCACTGAGACTAAATCAAAGAATATGGCTTTAACCGAACACGAAAAGCAAATTGCAAAAGACCTTGGTTTTGAAGAGTCTGTTCTTCTTCTTATTAAAGAGCGGCTAGATCCTGAGATGGGCATCGTTAAGTCTGGTGGATTAGAGATGGAGGATAGGTCTTTCTTGAATGAGGACCATAACCAACCGGCAAAGATGCTAGAGAAAGATTTGAAGAACTACCATGATATTGCGTCTAAGTATCCAGAGTTGAAGAAGTTAGTAGGATTTGCACTACCAAGAAATCATAGCGATCTTCTAGAGAAAAACCTCGCTCAATATGAAGCCAAGCAAATTGAGAGACTTGGCTCTGAGAAGTTTGCGCGCATGAAGGCTTATCGCCTTGCAGCCGAACCATTTCAATCATTGATTGCTCAAGACCATTTAGATACGCACGGCCGCTCGAAGGGTGGACTGGTGTATGTGCAAAAAGAGCCAACAGGGCATCTGGATAGTGATGAAGCCTTAAAGAAAGCCATTGCTGATTTGCAAGCGAAGTATGATGGTAAGGCCTTGCGCCCAGAGAACAAAGCAAAGTTGATGCTGGGTTTGAAATACAAAGGTGTGGGTGACCACTCGTTTGGCGATGATAGGCGCATGGCCGCGCTACAGGCTGAATTGCAAGCTCTAGGTTACCGTATTGCAGATGAACGTGGCATTTCATTGCCAAGAATACATTTTGAAACTAAGGCTGAAGCTGAGAAGTGTTTACTCGATGCTGGGATGATACCTGACACTCTCGGCATAAGCCATCAACAGAAGTCAACGTACAAGGCAATTTATCCCATTGACTGTTCAAAAGATTTTGCAAGTTTGGAAGACTCTAAAATCATTGCTTTACAGTCCTTTGACGGAAGTGAAAATGAAAGCACAGCATCGTTGGTTAAGCTATTAATGAGTCCTGCCTCGGTGTGGACAGAAGCTTTATTAGCGGATGCAGGCTTAAGTCTACGCTTGTTGCCTGGTTCCGCGGTGACCAAACTTGGCGATAGGCGTTGGCTAATAGATGTCCCCGAGCGTTTCATTGCCACACCAAGAGTCCGAGTATCAACAGTTTTCAAAACACCTAAGGCAAGTTCTGGCTTCGATATGGTCCGGGCGCAAGGAACCAATGGAACAAATTACGGCCTTAGCAATGAAGATGTAATTGAAAAACTAAAGTACTGGGACAAAAAATATGGTGTCACTGTTGTTGAAGCAACCTTTGAAAGTATGAAGGTTAGCTTTAAGAAATTGCCAGCCGATTTAAGTGAGTTGTGTACAGAGTTCTTTCTCTTTTGCCCAGATATAGAGATGTCGACAGATGAGCACTCTAATGCCGCTCGCATGCGTTCAATGGCAGATAGTCTTAGGCAGAACAAAGTAATGTCTTTCTGGTGGGATTAAGAGCTAATTCAGTAAGTATCAGGTTGTGCAAGTAATCTTTACTGCATGTATTGACCGTCGTAGGGGTCAAGTTCTTTTGCCTTTGCGAAATTTTTATCGGCTAACTCCTTCATGCCTTTTCCTGCATATAACTGGCCTAAGCGCCAATAACCACGTGCGTAGGTGGAGTGATTATTGAGGGTTCGCTTGAGCAAATCAATGCCTTCGTCATAGCGCTTTTCGCTAAGGAAGAGGTAACTGTAGGCACCAGCGGCGGTGAAGTATTTTGGATCGGATGCAATTATTTGTTTGAAGAGTACTTCTGCTTCTTTATTCTTTTGTGTTTGAAGTAAGAATGTGGCTTTGTTGCTTAGTTCGATTATTTCGGGTTTTAGATCGTGGTCAGGTAGACCAACTCGTAAAAGTAATTGAGCTTGTTTGGCGCTTTCGGAATTCGGTACTGCTGCAATGATGGCATTACATGCAGTTCTTGCTTCGTTGGGTTGACCAGCGTCTCGCGCATCTCTTGCTGCAGCCATGACTTGCATCGGGTCTTGTGCCGCCGTAATTGGACCTGCGTTGGCCTCCTTGTAAACCATGGCACGGCCGCTGTTGAAGCGGAAAGCCCGTTGAAATATAGGCGCAATGACAAAGTCGCCAGATTCAGAGATGTAGCCCCACTTCGCCGCATCGAGAGTCGCAGGTGCAAGACCATCTGAAAATTCGCGTGCGTCTTTAAACTTGAATGGTATTTTGACTTTACCAGTGCCATCAACGTAGCCAACCAGCAGGTCTTTTTCGACTGGAGCTAATTTGCCGCTGAAGTCGCCAGCCCAATCGTACTCAAAGGGAATTACTACTTTTCCTTTTTTGTCTATGAAACCCCATTTGTTATTCGTCAGCACCGCAGCAAGGCCGTTTTTAAATGGTCTAACTTCTTGAAATGGCCCCGGAATCATCACAGTTCCGGTACGATCTATGAACGAGTAGCTTTCGGAATGATAGCGCTTTTCTGTTGGAGGTAGTCCTAGAAGGCTTACTCCTTTTGGGCTTACGGCTGCTAGCCCTTCACTGAACCTTTCCGCTTCATGATACTGAGCTGGTATCACAATTTTGTTTGTGTTATCTCGATATCCCCATAAACCATCGTAGGCTTCGGCTGTTATCTCGTCGCCTTTAACCGCAGCAAGGCCTTCGCTATACTCTTTCGCTTCCTTCCAATGGAAATTAGTGACTCTTTTGCCTGCCCTGTCTACTAAGTCGTAAGACGGTTTAAACTTCGTCTGACCTTGCTCCATCTTATTGAAGTGGGCTACGGCTAGATCGTCGTAGAACGCTACATTTAAGTCAAAGTAATACAGCGGTGTTATTTTGCCACTGCTGTCGACAATTGCCGAGAAGCCCATAGTTGCTACTCTTGGCCCGGCAACGAGCTTGCCGTCTTTGAGCTCATGGTGTCCAAGATTAACAACGGCAACTCCGTGCTCAAAGTCGTTTGCTAGGTTAAACGGGCCCGTTATAACAACTTTGCCGTTAGTATCAATATAAGCAAAGTCAAAGTTTGTAGGTATTGGATAACGAAAGAGTCTCTCGGAGTTGTAATACCACAGGGGCATATCGCCATCAGGCTTGAGCATTTTTACTTCAGTCACATCTTTTCCTATTGCTAAAACCGGCTGTACTATAGTTTGAGAGGCCGCTATGATTATGCTCAAGACAGAAGCGAAGCCTGCTAATGTTTTCATCTTAAAAACTATACCTGCTGCCTACCGCTGATGGCACCACGATATCTTCGCCAAAGGCTTCAATTAAGGCATACTGCGCGCGCCAGCCGGTGCAGTGGGCGGGAACTATTTGCTTGAGATCGAAAGTCTTCAGGTTTTCAATTGTTTCTGGAATTATTTGCTCCAGCGTTCCCACAAGATGCAAACCACCAATGACACCATATATAGGGGTATCGTTAAATCGTGCCTTTAGGCTACGTAGCACATTGATTATTCCCGCATGCGAACATGAGCTGAAAACTATCAAGCCTTTATCGCGCACATTGACTGCCAAGTATCTCTCATCCATCAGGTATGGATCTGGTGTCCATTCTGCATCTTCAGAGGCTCTGCCAAGATGGTCTTGTCTGCCCTTTTCAAAGCTTGTTACGCGATCGATTTCGCCGCTCAGGTAAAAGTAGTTGTCTAATAGAAAGCGTTCATCAAAATCATTGATAACTTTGGCACCATGAGTGGTGAGCGTCTCTACCGAAGGTACTTTCTCAAAAGGTACCACGCGACCATCGCTGAGTTTGACGCTGCGTTCGAGAAACATTCCGGGATTTACGTGGCAGTCAACACTACGCCCGCCCACGTTGATGTGGTCTAGTGCATCGACTAAAGCTCCCATGTGGTCCCAATGGCCGTGAGAAACGGCTACTTCTTCTACGTCGTCGAGCTTTACTCCTAGAGTTTTGCAATTGCGAATGAAGATTGCGCCTTCGGGTCCTGCATCAAATAGCATCTTGTGTCTTTTGCTGCCAACATACCCGGTAAGCATCACCGAGAGGCCCAGCTGAGCGCAGCAAAGTGTTTTTCCCGAAATTTCTTGGGCGCCTGCCGAAATTACGTTGTTGAATTCTGGTGATACATGAGCCGGTTTGCTTGAGTAGCTGTCGCTTTGATTGTCGACGAGCACGTCTACAATCAGCTTGTCGAGCGGTTGCAGTTCGGTCATGGTTTACTCCAGTTTGCGTGATCCTGATGGTCGTGTCCAAAATGGCTTGTGCATGTATTCTTGAATTGGATATATTATTACCCAAGCCCGGCCAATTATCATTTTCTCGCTGACAAAGCCAAAGGTATGACTGTCGACTGTGTTATTGCGATCGTCCGAAAGCACAAAGATCATTCCCTTTGGTACCACGATTGGCTGCGGGCTGTTGCCGTATGGTTGCATCCCTTTGCCGGTGGCAGTCGGTCCAGCAATATCAGCCAATTTTGAAAGATCGTAGTTAGCGGGGGCGGTCAAGTAGGGTTCATCTAACAACTTGTCGTTGATATAAACACCATCGTTTGCAACAACGCGTATTGTATCGCCAGGTGTTCCGATAATTCGTTTTATGAAAGCGGGCTCGTTTGGAAATATAGGAAGACCGGTCAGTCGCCCTAAGATGTGCGTTATCTCCATACTTTGGCGGTCTCGGCCGTCGGAGCCACTGCTTCCATCGACGCTATGGGGAGTCTCGTCTGATGGTGGATAGATCACGACAATTGCTCCTCTTTCGACTTGGCGCCCTGTCCACCGAGAGATTTTTTCTAAAAGTATTCGGTCGCCAACCTGAAGTGTTGGTTGCATTGACGTGCTTGGAATGTAACGAGCTTCGGCAAAACATCTACAAAGTGCAAGTATTGCCATAAACAAGACTTCAAATGCAATTACCATAACGATAATGTTGGCAATGCGCTTAATCACTTTCTCTTACCCCAACGTTTTCTAGATTCGCTAGGTTTGCGTTGTACAGAAAAGCCAGCGTAAAGACTAGTACCATCTCCAAGATAGCTAAATTTATTGGGGAAAGTGCCGAAAGCATGGAAAAAATTAGAAAAACTAGTGCGATTTTCCAGAAGGCACTACGGGCAATGCGCCAACCTATTTTAATAGACTGAATTGGTCCAAATCCGTCAGCTACAGCAAAGCTATTAGTAGAGAAGAATATTACCAAAACAAGGCCGGGAACCACGAGTGCCACCACGCCTAACCATATGCTTGGCATCGTAAGCAACCATACAATAAATCCATTCCGCAAAATGGAGAGCTTCGGAAGTCTCAGCAGGTTGAATGGCTCTTTCCTAATCAGTTTAAGGACAACGTAAGGAAACTCTATAGAGCTCATAAGGAAGAGTAATACTGCAGACCCTAATGTGATCGCGGGTCCTATTGAACTACTCAAAGTTGCGTACATAATGACCGCAGTGATCACTATATTTCTAATTGCGTGCCAAAGTAAAACCAATAGTACGACTGGATATTTTTCTTCGAGAAGATTCCACGCCTTCGACATCGCTGATTTCGCGGAGATAGTCGTGGCAGCTAGCGGTAGACCTTCTTTCATTGACTCACTTCGCGCAAGATAGATTGGCAGCCAATAATACTATCAACATTTAGCTAAATGAATGAGCGGCAGGCTGAACCAAATGATTCTCTAAAGAGATCGAGGCTCATTTTGAAAACGCCGTCATCCAACGCCTCAAATTGCAAATGCCTCGGATCTTCGTCGAATGAGAAACGATGAGACTTGTGGCCGTGCGGGTTTCTAATTGTGATCATGTTTCTTGCCGAGTCAAAACCGGTTATGGTGTAGGCGTGACCCTCGAAAACAGGCACATTTCGGCGCCCGACTCTGCCAGCGGTACCGCAGGTTATCGGATTGCCAGAGCTAACCGCGCCATAGATAAATGACGATAGCTCTTGGTTGCTACAATGGCCGGGGTTAATCACGTCGGCTCGGCATCCAGTTATGCAGCTTAAGCCCACATATAGCCGGTGCTGATCGCCATCGGCCCCATTTGCCCCGGAATTATTCGGAAATTTGCGACGCTGTGCGTAATCTAATAGCGATGCCCATAAGGCCGTGCATTTTACGCCCGCTCTATCTAAATCGGCTTCAGTAATTTTGTATTCGGTGCCGTCCCCCGGAAAGCGCACAATGTAGGTCTCTCCGTCACCATAAGTGATCATCTTGGCGAGCATTCTCTGCCCCTTGGGCAGCTGAGCTAATGCTGACATTGCGCTTTCGAACCAACAATTCGGAGCATTGGTTTGGTCGATGCCGTTTGCGCCTTCGCGCGCTATCTCATCTGGAGTGAAAACAAATGCGCCTTTTTTCCATACTTTTTTCGCACCCTCCGCAGCTGGAGAAGAGCCCAGGGTAGCAACTGCTGATGACGTTGAGGTTGTGCTCGTAGTCGTCGTGGTTGTAGTGGTAACAGTTACCGTTGGTGCGAGATAACCGCTTGCCGTCTTGGATAGTTCTGCTTCTGGAGACGAGGCGAAATTTGTTATCACATAATCGAAAAGCTGCTTTGCTCTTGCATTTCGCCGGGCAGCACTGTTGGCTAATCCAGCATAATAGTAGAGCCGCGCTTCAGGCTTCACAGTAGGAAAGACTTTTTCAAATGCATTGGCAGACGCTTCATATTGCTTCTGTTGATATAATTTCCAAGCGCCGACGGCATCTTCAGCATGAGCTGGACACGCCTGTAAGATGGCCACAGCGCTGAACGCTGCTATAAAGGTCGATTTAACAAGACTCTGCATTATTATCTGCCAGGTTGCTACTTGTGTAGCTTACCGTGTCGCAGGCTAATTGTCACTGAATCTTCTATTAGTCGAACTTAAATCTAAACTGAGCTGCGCATACGGCTGAGGCGCCCCCAAATGCCGGAATACAGGTCAAATCGACTGCTGCGCGCTTACCTTCAATTGTAGCCAGCGGCAGAAGTAACGGCACTGGCCCCCCTCCTAAGGCCTTGTAACCAGTTACTAGCCCGACTTGCATGCCAAGTTTGACCGGCCCGATTTCATAAGGAGTGTAATGATAGGTGGCATAAAAAGTATCGCGGTGAATACTGTTTTTGTAGTAGCCGACTGCAAATGCGCTTTCGTCATCAATACGGCGCAGTATGCCTATGCCATAGTTTTGCTCGTTGTAGTTGCCATCACGTTTGGAGTGATAGCTCAAGGCGCCGACCTGAAGCCAAGTGTCGTGTTTGCTTTCGAGGTCAAATTTTAGTTTTGTTTCGTTCTTATCGAATGTGATACCGGCTTCTTTCATTTGATCGCCGATTTTTCCGACATTGTCCCATTTCGGTAGAGACCACGATTGCCGAGCGAGGTCTGCTCCTAATGCTTCTTTTTCGTCTTGTTTGACTATCGACTGAGTATCACCCTGTAGCAAAGCAGCCTGTTCTGACATATTAGCCTCAAGCGATTGGTATTACTGATTGGTGGGGATTCGAATTTGAGGATATGTCGTGCCCGGAAACGCAACAATGGTGGAATTACTACTAATATTAAATGCCAACAAAATGCCAATAAAATTTTGCCAATCTAGTACAAGAGGCGAACTAGAGTACGAATTTTCTATCGATTGCTAAAGCTTTGACCTAAATGTGATTGAGCTGAATTTCGGCGACGAGCTTCTCGCTTGGTTCAATGTTTATTACTGTCACTGAGCCGGCGCGATTCGCTGCTGGCTGCTGTTGTCGTTGCTGCTGTGGCGTGATTTTGTGACTAGCTAGTGGTCTTCTGTGTACTGCTCTGCGGACGCGGCTCTTGCTTGATCTTTTTTTCGTTGGAGCGCCAGGCACATAGTTTAGGTCTTTTGAGAAGTCTTCTTGAGCGCCTTTA
>Ga0172379_10003699_pt1 | contig 23891 bp, 18 predicted proteins | sample GrowelOW334metaG_FD_119756 | JGI IMG/M metagenome (GOLD analysis project Ga0172379, IMG submission 119756) | Groundwater microbial communities from an aquifer near a municipal landfill in Southern Ontario, Canada - Groundwater well OW334 metaG | ecosystem: Environmental > Aquatic > Deep...
ACACCAGGGGATTTAATCTCATCGGGAACCCTTATCCTTCCCCGATTAACTGGAATCTGGTTGATCTGACCGGCAGCGCTGTGGATAATGCCATCTATTTCTTCCGGGCCAGCAGTCCCAGTGCAAATGTAATTCCAGTTGATGCTGCAACGGAGAATTTGGATTATCAGTACCTCGGTCAGTACCGGAGCTATGTCAACGGCGTCCCATCTGAAAATTATGTCACGGGCGTTGAAGATGATGTCCCGAACAGCAACCTGATTGCCTCCATGCAGGGTTTCCTGGTTCATGTTAATGGCACAGGTACCGTTGAAACAACCCTCAATTTTACGAATGCAATCCGCACTACGGACCTTACCCCGGCCCTAAAAACGGTTCCAGTTGATTATCGTTCCATCCTGCGCTTTTCGACGAATTATGAAATTGAAAAAGCATTCGAGGATGCCGCGGTCATTTATTTTGAAAACGGAGCCAGGCAGGCTTTCGACCGCGATAAGGATGCCTTGAAAATGCTGAATACCGATCCCAAGGTACCTAACCTTTATTCATTTTCTCTCGAATCCAAACAGCTGTCAATTAACGGAATGCCAATGCTTCATGATAGCATAACTGAGATTCCGTTGGGTCTGAACCTGAAGAGTACTGGCTCCATTGTCTTTAAGGCAAAAGATATCAGCACCTTACCTTCTTATCTGCATATTTATTTCCTGGATGCCGAGAAAGCCATTATTCAGGATCTTCAGCAAAATCCCGAATACCGGTTTGACCTGAATTCCGGAGAATACAACCAGCGCTTTTCGCTGGTATTCTCACTGACTGAAATCACCGATCCTGCAGCTGTCACGAAGAACCTGTTTAAAATTATCAGGTCAACTGACTACCTGTTGGCCCGGGTAACGCTCCCGTATAATACCCGGGGAACTTTTAGGGTAACCAATATGTCTGGACAGGTGGTTCTAAGCCAGGAGGTGTTAGGCAGCCAAACAGTTCCCATCGAACTCAATGTAACGGCTGGACTCTATATTGTGACTGTGATCTCTGGCAACCGTGCACAGTCGGAAAAATTGCTTATGCGTTTAAACTATGAATAGTCTCATTCAAAAAGGGTTTTTAGGAAGGCTTTTATTGCCTCTGATGATTTGGATGGGTATCCTTTTGCCGGGCACTAAGGCCGGGGCCCAGCAGATGCCGCCGCGGCCCCTGACCATCAGCAAGGTTGCGGATATGAATTTTGGAACCTTTTGTTGTGGTACCACAGGAAATACGGTGATTTTACACACGAATGGAACACGGGATAAGACCGGTAATATAATCCTCCTTTCCAGTGCACTGGTTTCAGCCGCTCGATTTGAAGTCGATGCCGTTTACAGCACCATGCTCCATATTCTATTCGGACCTGTGGTTCAGATGTCTGCGAATGGTGGAATTATGAACCTGACCCTGGATTCTTCGGATCCGATCTCCCCGTTTACGACTTCGTGGGCCAATTCCACTGTTTATATAGGTGGAACACTGACGGTGGCGACAGCTACACTTCCTGCCGGCAATTACAGCTGCACGTTCGAAATCATGTTTATCCAGGAATAACCTACGGCAAGTTTGGAAATTCACTGGAAACCATATAGAACCGTTTTAATGCGATATGCTCTGTGCCTATCGCTTTTCGTTTTTTTATGGACCAGCCCGAAACTGGCTGCTCAGGTCAACCCTGAGTATGTGGAGACTTCGGTTTTCCTGATGGTGCAGCGGGTTGGGGGGACAGAAGTGCCGGCGATGATTATGAACGAGCAGGTTTACCTGCCTGTTGTGGAGATATTCAACTTTCTGAAGATCAAAAATGTCGCATCGCCAACCTGCGATTCCATAGGCGGGTTTTACATCAACCCGGATACCCCCTATGTGGTGGATCAGCTGCACAACCGGATCAAATTCGGTAAAAGGGTGATTCAAACAAAACCCGATGATATGATCCGCACCGAAACGTGCCTTTACCTACGGTCGTTCTTCTTTGGAGAGGTTTTCGGGCTCGATTGCGAATTCAAATCAAAGAGCATGTCGGTGATTATGAATACCAAGATCGAGCTGCCGGTGATCCGCGATATGCGGCTGGAATTCATGCGGACGAATATCGTGAAGATGAAAGGGGAGGTGGTTGCGGATACCACCATCGCTCACAGCCACCCGTTTTTCAAGTTTGGCATGGCCGACTGGGCCGTGACGGCAAACCAGGAGCTGGGCGGCGAAAAACAGAGCCGGTTGAACCTGGCCCTCGGGGGCATTGTGTTCGGTGGTGAAGCCCGGGTAAACCTGCAGTACTCTGCCGGTCAGCCCTTTTTGGAAAAGTACCAGCAATACCTGTGGCGCCTGGTGAATAACGAACGCAAGTTGTTCAGGCAAATCAGCATTGGTAAGATTGCCAGTGGTGCTACCTCCTCCCTTTTTAACCCGGTTCTTGGTGTGCAGGTGACCAATGCTCCCACTACCTACCGCCGGTCATTCGGAACTTACACTCTGTCGGATTATACCGAACCCGACTGGGCGGTGGAATTGTATGTGAACAACGTGCTGGTGGACTATAAGAAAGCCGATGCATCGGGTTTCTTCACTTTCGAGGTCCCGCTGATGTACGGAGCAACCAATGTGCTGCTGCGTTTTTACGGGACTTACGGTGAGGAAAAATCCAAGTCGGAATACATTAATATTCCCTATAATTTTCTTCCGGCCGGGGAGCTTCAGTATACGGCCAGCGCCGGGATCGTTCAGGACAGCATGCTCAGCCGCTTCTCCAGGCTGAATGCAAACTACGGTCTGGGCAAGTCACTGGCCGTCGGTGCCGGTGTGGAATATCTCTCTTCAGTGACTTCCGGCTCTTTCATGCCGTTTGTGAACACGTCCGTCAGACTTGGCCAAAAGATCCTTTTTTCCGGCGAATATACCTATGGGGTGAGAGGCAAGGGGATTTTGAATTATCGAACCCCCAGGAATTTCCAGATCGAACTGAACTATACCATTTACGACCGGAACCAGAAGGCCATCAACTTCAATTATCTCGAGGAACGCAAGGCATCCATATCATTTCCGCTGAAAGCGCGCGGGTTTTCGGTCTATTCACGGTTCTCCGCCGCCCAGAACATCATGCCGACCACCAAATATGTCACGGCCGACTGGCTGCTTTCAGGCGTATTTTTTGGAATAAGCACGAACCTGACCACCTATGCCATGCTGGCCGACCTGGCCAATCCTTATATATACAGCAACCTGGCACTCGGTCTCAGGCTTCCGGCTAAAATCATGCTTCGTCCGCAGTTGCAGTTCGAATACTCAAGCATGCAGCTGATGCTGGCGAAGGTGGAGGTGGAGAAGCAATTTATGAACAAGGGTTACCTCAATTTGTCATACGAATACAATTTCAAAACCGCGCTGCAGAATATACAGTTCGGATTCCGTTATGAACTAGGCATGGCCCAGGCATCTTTCAACTACCGCCGGAGCAATCAAATCAATACTTTTTCGGAATCGGCCAGCGGCAGCCTGATGGTCGACGCGAAAAACAAATTTATCGGGGCTTCAAACCGTGCCAGTGTGGGCAAGGGCGGGGTGGTGCTTATGCCTTTCCTGGATAATAACGCCAATGGAAAGTACGACAAAGGCGAACCCAAAGTGCTCGGTTTGAAAATCAGCATCAATGGCGGCCGCGTGCAGCAGAGCAAGCGCGATTCAGTGATCCGGATATATGATCTTGAACCTTATATGGGCTATCTGATTGAATTGAACAGCTTTAGCTTCGATAATATTGCCTGGCAGATGCGCATGAAGAATGTGAGGGTAATGGTCGATCCCAACCAGTTCAAGATGGTCGAAATTCCGATCACCATCATGGGTGAGGCTGCCGGAGTGGTTTCCCTGAGGGGTGCAGGCGGCGACGTGGGTTATGGCAGGATCACGGTTATATTCTATACCGGCAAGGGCAAGTATTTCGCCAAAACATTGACTGAGCCTGATGGTTATTTCAGTTTCCTCGGGCTCCCGGGTGGTTCCTATATCGCCCGCATCGATACCTCCCAAATGAGGAAACTGGGCATGACCGCGACCCCTGACGGAATACCGTTCACCATGAGAGGCGGTTCGGAAGGGGACTTTAAAGACGGACTCGATTTCGTGATCACAAAGAATAAGACGGAGGACGAGAAGAAGGTAGACGAAGGACGGAAGACGGAAGAGTTGCAGGTGCCGGTTAAGGAGGAGCCTAAAGGGAAAGAGGTGGTGACGGTTTATGTCATTCAGATTGCAGAATCACAAACCTATGTCGAACCTTCCTTTTATAAAACCAAGTTCAAACTGTCGGAAGATGTGCTGGTTTTCAAGAGGGACGGCTGGTATAAATATTTCATCCGCCAATTCCCAACGGCAACAGAAGCTCAAACCGCCCTGGATAAATCGGGTATCAGCGGGTTTGTGATTGCGGTCGACGAAACACTGCTCAAGAAGCACCCACAATAACCTACGGCAGACTTCACTAACCCCAGGTTTCAACCTGGGGTTTCTTCGCACATGACAATTAAGAACCAAACCTCAAACAACGCCATACTTAAATTAGCAAATTAACGTTACTGGTCAGGTACCGCCTTACTTTCCGATCCACCTCACCCCCGGCCCCTCTCCCGTGAGCGAAGCGAGCGCGGGAGAGGGGCCGGGGGTGAGGTGGATCAGGGCAAAGCGCAGTGAGCACAATAGCAACGGCCGGGCGTGAGGTGGATCGGTTGCCAGAGCGCTGCCTGAACAGTAATAAATTAACTCATTAGCAAATTATGCTCTCCCAGCCTCAATGGATACCGGCCATATTCCCTTACCAGTTTAACGACGTAATCGTAGTTAGCTCCGGAAACGGTATCCGGGACGGAATGGTCCGACTGGAAGATGAATCCCCCTCCTTTGGCGGCGTTGAGTTTTCGCAGGACGATGGATTTAAGCTGTTCAGGGGTGCAATCTGCCCATTCCATCACGTTCATATTGCCGCAGAAACCCATCCTGTGACCATATTGTTTACGGAGGTCCACCACATCGAGTCCGGCTTTTGCTTCGAGCGGATTATAGGCATCGACGCCGAGTTCAATGAAATCTTCGAAGATCCGTTTGACATTGCCACAACCATGATAGATGACCGGCAGTCCGGCCTTATGGCATTCATCCACCATCGCCTTAATGCCGGGTTTGAAATGCTCGCGCCAGAAATCCGGAGAGAACAGCAGGTCATACGTGTAAGCCACATCCCCCCAGATCACCATGCCATCGAGCATTCCGCCGGCGGCCTTGATCTGGGCTTTGGTGATACCCAGCATAAACTCGTTGATCCTCCGGATGAAGGCACCAAGCTCATCGGGATACATAAGGCTCCAGAGTAGCGTGTTTTGTGAACCTATTATGCGCCATAGGGTTTCGTGCCCTTCACATACGCTTCCGTAAACCGGAAAGTTGGGGTAAATGGATTTTACCGTATCGACCCAGGGTGGGAGATTGCGGGTGAAACCATCACCAACGCCTCCTAGCTGATGGTCGCCCGAACTGAAATACCGCCGGTCGTCCCAGGGATCATCGAAACGAAAATGCTTGAGTTCATCAATGTCCTGGGTCAGGAACCGCTCATAACGGGGCATCGGATCAGCATAGATCTTGGTGATCACCGCCTCAAATCCGGTTTTAACGGTAATCCGGTCTTCGGTTTCAGCCAACACCTCAAAGGGCATGATGTGCGGATCCATATTGGGTACCGTCACCTGCCAGTCGAGGTCGTAATAATCATACGGCGAAGCATCAGCCGGCAGATTGAGCTCCCTGCGCCATCTTTCAAGAAAACTTCCCCAGAAAAGGTCACTCACCGGAACGCGGTCGGCCTCTTCATGGCGAAGGGTTTTGTTCATTCGTTCCAACTTCTTCAGGCAATTCGCACTACGTTCCATAGCATCAGTTTTGTGCATGAAAGATACTTATCTTTGCTAAATGTTTAATATTCCTCTCTTTCGGCTCACGCTTCACGCCTCACGCTTCACGATTTCTTCGATCATTCTCCTGTGCACGGCCCTCGCCGCATGCAACTCCATCGAACCCGTCACCGACTTCGACGGCACCTTTGTGGATTCGCGGGATGGGACAGAATATCCCTTTGTACAGATCGGCACCCAGACCTGGATGACTGAAAACCTGAAGATCAAATTGACTGACACAACCGGAGCCTGGTGCTACAACTCGGCGGAGGGAAATTGCAATACTTACGGACGGCTCTATACCTGGGCAAAAGCCATGATTGCCTGTCCGGCCGGCTGGCACCTGCCCACCGACGGGGAATGGAAAATCCTGGAGATTTTTGCAGGCATGGCGGCTTCTGATGCCGATAGTCTGGAGTGGCGGATATCGGGCAGTGTCGGGATTGGCCTGAAAGCCAGGAAAGGCTGGAATTCGGGCGGGAACGGCGAGAATTCCGTACGTTTCAATGCTATTCCATCCGGAATTTATGAGAAGAATGAATACAGTTTTATCGGCGATATTGCTAGCTTCTGGACCTCTTCCTATACCGATGAGGCCCATGCATGGGGCCGCGGACTGATCTATCATGCTGAAGGGGTTTACCGTTGGAAATACACTAAGACGAGCGGATTTTCAGTGAGATGCGTTAAAAATCAGACCGTTGGTTTTTGACCAATTTTTCCGTTTATTTACCTTCTCTTTGGGATAGAATTGATAATGGGAAAGAAAATGATCAGGCGGGCGCATTTTTATGGGGCAATCTCCGTTGCCGTTTTTTTTCTGCTTTACCTGTTTACCGCCTTTTGTGTTCTCCTTGTTTTACTGGTAGCACCTTTTAACCGAAGCAAGCCGGTCAGGCGAATCATGCGCTTCTGGGCCCGGACGATTTTCCTGATGCTGGGCAAGCGGCTCAGGGTGAAGGGAATTGAGAATATCGAAAAAGATAAGAATTACATCCTGCTGGCCAACCATGCCAGTCTGTTTGATATCATGGCCATCCTTGCTTTCTATCCCGGGGTTTCCTGGTTCGGACGCGAACACTTGCTGAAAGTCCCACTGTTTGGCCGGGTTTTGAAGCTTACCCATTATGTTCCGATGCGATCGGGTGATGTTAAGAATACCAAGGAAATGATCAGTCACCTGGTGCAAAAGTCCGGGGCCCGGACCATTGCCATTTTTCCTGAGGGCACCCGGACAGAGGATGGGAATATTAACCGCTTCCGGAAAGGTTTCATCCACATCCTGAAAGCAACAGAAATGAGCGTACTTCCGGTTACTCTCAACGGGTTTTTCCTGCTCAAGCCCAAGAACCGGTTTACCATCAATTTTGAATCGAAAATTGAAGTGGTTGTGCATAAGCCGATTGGTTGGGAGGAATTTGCCGAACAAGACGATCATGCCATTTTAGATAAAGTAAAGGTGGTCATCGAATCCGCTTATATTCAATCAGAAAACAAACTAATTTAAATTCTGATGACAAATCAGACCAATACTAACGACCGGTGGGTTTTTATCGTCAATCCCATCGCGGGCAACGGCTTTGCCAAAAAGCATGTGGCCACCCTGGAGGCAATGATCCGGAAATACGGTGTGGATGCTGATATCCTGTATACGGAATTCACCGGACATGCTACCGACTTGGCGGAATCCTGCGCCTCGAAAGGGTATAAATACATCATTGGAGTGGGGGGCGATGGCACCATGAATGAAATCTCCCGGCCGCTGATTGGCAGGAAAGATGTCATTGTTGGCTTGATACCGGCAGGAACCGGAAATGATTTTATCCAGATCCTCGGATTCCCCAATCGTTTTGATGATTCGCACTGGCGTATTTTTTTTGAACGAAACACCATATTGATGGATGTGGGTTCATGCAACGGCAAGTTTTTCCTGAACGGAATGGGCCTTGGATTTGATGCCCAGGTCGCTGCCGAAAATTATATTGAACCGGGCCAGGTCAAGCTCGGCGGGAAGTATAAATACATCTGGCATATTGTTAAGACCCTTCTGTTTTTCAAGGAAAAGAAGATGACCATTGTGTCGGGCGACCAGAAAAGTACCTCCACCTGTTTTATGAATACGGTAGCGATCGGACGCCGGTTTGCCGGGGGATTTTTTATTACTCCGAAGGCGATAGCAAACGATGGACTGCTGGACGTGTGCAATGTGAAGAAACTCAACCTGCTTCAGCGTTTCCGGATTTTACTCATGGTGCCTAAAGGCACGCATATCAACAACCCAAAGGTGGATTACCATCAGACCGATAAGATCTCCATCGAGTTTGATAAAAAGGTTCCTTTTCACGTGGACGGGGAACTCCATTTTGCGCAGAAATTCGAAATCAAAGTCTTGCCGGGCGCACTGAACATAATATACAATCCAGAGGGGAATCACTTTTTTAACAGAGAGACCCTGTGATCTCATCCTGATGGATAAATCATGCACAGGTAAGTTGTACCGAGTGTCCTTCGACAGACTTCACTAACCCCAGCCTTCAGGCTGGGGGTCTGAGCTGTACTGATCTGGTATGGCCAAAACCCCAGCCTTCAGTCTGGTGCGGGACCTGGGCCCGAGGAGCTCAAACCCCCAGCCTGAAGGCTGGGGTTAGTGAAGTCTACCGATCTAACCTGAAGGGAGAGAGAAGCTTGGTAATCATCGCCTGATACTCCTTCTCTTCTTGTTCCCACGACTTTGTTTTATGATGAATTTCCTGATTTTGGATGTAGTCCCGCACTTTTATCAGAGCATTTGAGCTAATTGAGGAAGCATAATATTCATCGGCCCATTTGAATTCCTGGTTTAGAAGGATATTCCTGTTTATCCAAAAGGAAGACTCCCCTTTAATCAGCTGGATTACCTTTGAAAGTTGCTGGTCGGGATCAAGAGAAATCAGGCAGTGCACATGGTCAACATAAGCGTGAATACGATCAATCCAGATTCCCTTCTGATGCGCATTATTATAAATATGTATCTGGATGTCAGCCTGATTCATAGTCGTGAAATGGTGTACCCGCCATTTTGTTCCCCAGACACAATGAAGGTAATTACTAACGTATGCCATATTTCAAGAGTTTTAAGTATAGATGCAAATTCCCACCTCTTATGGAGATATTTCACCTATTTTTTTTACCCGGATTTCAATCGGCAGACTTCACTAACCCCAGCCTTCAGGCTGGGGGTCCGGCTCCCTCAGGGCAGATAGCTAGCCCCTTCAGGCTGGGGGTCCGGCTCCCTCAGGGCAGATAGCTAGTCCCTTCAGGCTGGGGGTCCGGCTCCCTCAGGGCAAAGGACCTGAGCCTTCTTGGGGCTCCAGCTCCCACAGAGCGTAGTGCTATCGTATTCAACTGCGGTATTCACCACCTCATTATTATTCGTTATATTCATGCCATCAAACAAACTATCTATTCCGATGGCAGATAATCTATTAGAAAAAGCAAACGAGATTCTGGACAAGGCTCAGCTCGCTGCGGCCGAGTTTCACCAGTTTGATCAGGAGCAAACCGACCGCATCGTGGAGGCGGTTTTTAAGGCAGGCTTTAAAAACCGGGTAAAACTTGCGAAAATGGCCCGGGAGGAGACCGGCATGGGGGTGTGGGAACACAAAGTGATCAAGAATGTGCTGGGTACCCAATTGGTCTATGAAAGTATTAAAAACGAGAAAACGGTAGGGGTAATCTCTTCCGATCCGCGCACCGGGATCACGGAAATTGCCCAGCCGCTCGGACCCATTCTTGCCGTGATACCGGTAACCAATCCTACTTCCACGGCGATGTTCAAAATCCTTATCTGCCTGAAATCCAGGAATCCGATTATCATCAGCTCGCACCGCGGAGCGGCAAAAGCATGCACTGAGGCTGTGCGTATATGCTATGAAGCGGCCATGGAAGCCGGCGCACCGGAGGATTGCATCCAGATGATCTCATCAGGAAGCCGCGATTTCACCCAGATGATCATGGCCCATCCCAAAGTGGCCTTGATCCTGGCTACAGGAGGAACCGGTCTGGTGAAAGCAGCTTACAGTTCGGGTAATCCCGCTATTGGTGTGGGGCCTGGGAACGTACCGGTTTTCATTGATGAAAGCGCTGATATCCCCTTTGCCGTAAGCAGTATCATTGCCTCGAAAACCTTTGATAATGGAACGATTTGCGCCAGCGAACAGGCTATTGTTGTAGTTCAAACCATCGAGGTAAAAGTCCGCGCAGAGTTTGAACGTCAAGGTTGCTATTTCCTTAATAATGAGGAGACCAGGAAAGTTGAAAAGATCGCCATTGTTCCGGAATCCCATAGCATGAGCCCCTTTGTGGTTGGACAACCGGTTTCGGTTATAGCGGAAAAAGCAGGGATTACGGTTCCCGATGGAACAAAAATACTGATCGCAAAACTGGATGGAATAGGGTTCGAGTATCCTCTTTCCGTTGAGGTGCTTGCCCCGATCCTGGCGTTTTACAGTGCGAAAGACTACATTACGGCCATCAATTACTGCATCGACCTGAATTACCTCGGAGGAATCGGTCACAGTGCCGGTATTTATGCCAATGATGAAAAACGCATCATGGATTATTCCGAAATACTCAATGCCGGCCGGATCCTGGTGAATACCCCGACTTCACAGGGCGCGGTGGGGTACTTCTACAACCAGCTGGCTCCATCTCTCACACTGGGATGCGGAACCGGAGGGAAAAACATCACTACCGAAAATATCACAGCCAAAAACCTGATCAATATCCAGCGGGTCAGCCGCCGGAAACCGAGTGAATTGTGGTTCAGCTTTAATCAGGCGAGTTACTACGATGAATCACTGCCTGTCGATGACATCATGAATGAATATTATAAAAATCATTAAACCGATCCCCATGTTAACCTTCCATTATAACCCCGAGGAAAAAGTGATCACCTTAACTTTTGCCGGCCGGATGGATTTTACTGCCGCCGCAAAGGTGAATGAATTAATTGAAGCCGAACCGATTATGCAAAACTGGAAGCCTGAAGATAAAATGGTTTTCGACGTGGGCGCAGTGGATTATATCGCTTCCTCGTTCATCCGTATTTGCGTAAGCCATGCCAAACAAGCTGGTCCGGGAAAATTTTCGATGATCAATTGCCAGCCTTTCGTAAAGAAGACCTTTAAAATCTCGGGATTGGATGAGGTGCTGAATATCAGCTGATTTTCTTCCGGTTCAATGCCGGAAATGGTCAGCGATGTAGCGCAGGGCTTCACTGATATCCAAGGCATTACTTGAAGGTCCGACCCTGACGTACATCTCCTCCGGATAACCCGGCTGACGCAGGAAAACCGGTCTATCGGAAGGCTGGCAATCGACGGCGCAAACCGTTTTATCCTCTGCTTTTTCCAGCCTTGTACGTATATAAGGACTGAAATCCCTGCCCAGGCAAATCCTGATCAGTGTCCAAAGGTGCAGCAGGAATTTATCCTCATTGGCAAATTTATCACTTTCAATGCCTTCAATGGAGCCGTCATCACGGACACCGATGAGGAGGGTACCACCTGTTGAATTAAGGAAGGCGGAGATGGTCTTCAGGCAGGAACGTTCAATGGCCGGATTGGTTTTAGCCGCCCGGATATCCCAACGCAGGGTCGATTTAAACTCGATCGAGTCTCCTTCGCCTGCGCAGATCAGAAGGTCGGTTGGTTTATCCTGCCCTGGCTTGTGGGATAATAGTCCCAGGTAGGCAAGCACACCGGACACGCCGGCCAGGATATCAGGAAACGATTCTTTCGGCTGTATTTTAAGTGCGATCAGTCCTTTTGCATATTCAACAGGGCTGATTTCGCCGGATACCAGTAAAAGCGGCATCACGATACCAGAATCATGGACATGGCTCAGTGCCTGGACAGCCACTTTACGGTCGATGGTCAGACGCGCATAGCTAAGGTGCAGAAGTTCCGGAAACGGATGCGATTCACTTTCTTCCAAAATGACCTCGCTCATCACTTTCCCTGAATAATTATTGACAATATCGATCAAGCCGGTGAGCGAAATGAATGAAAAGGTAAATAGCGGATCATCCGGACTGAATGGCCGCACAGCTGAACCTCCTGACGTTTTGATCCGTACGAACGGATCCGAAGCAAGGTGGTCCGACCAGTGAGACAGAAACGGATCAATCCCGGTATCGATAATGTCCTGCGTGAATGAAAAGAGTACCGGTGCGGATAGTTCCAACAATGATGAACTGCCGTGCAGCTGTAAGTCAGTAACTATCAGCCGGATCAGATCTTCAGAAGCGTGTGAAAAACCTTTGCCGCCCGGGGTCAGGAGAGGTCTTGAGCCCTCATAAATGGCGTATTCCTGATCTTTTGCCCCGAAATCCAGGATCGACCGGTCACATGGAATTTCAAACGAACCGGAATATTCGTCAAATGTAATCATACGGGTAATTTAAGGGCTTCAGCGGGTAACTTCACCGGGGTTCATTCAGGTTGCCCCCAGACCAGTTTCCATTGAGTGCCGTGAAATTCATAGGTTGTCCAATAGGTGAGCTTTTTAACAGACACAGTTGTTCCGGCCTGATAATAGGAGTAAGTGACGGTTCCGCTGTCCTCCGCATCAATTTTCCCGGCAGCTGCCACCAGTTCGGGAAATTCCTTGTACTCCTCACCGGTTATCAGGTTATGGCCGATCTCGGATGCCACCGCGTCGTAAATCAACCGGCCTCCCTTCTCCATGGCCCAAAGCTCGAAAGTCAGCCCTTCGTTTAAGGGACGCATGATCAGTCCCAGGATGGTCTCAGGATAAAAAAGGGCTGTGATCCCTCCTGCGATTACACCGTTGATCAGGACCGGATGCATGACAACAGCAGCATTAAACCCTTCAACGGCAAGAAAAACCTGGCTCAAAACCGGCTGCCTGGACGCATAAGCCCTGATCACATGCTCCTGGTTGCTGATGTCAGCTCCCTGGGTGCCATGATATGCGGAAGGTTCAATGATTTTCATGATCCCCGCAGGGGTGATCTGTGCAAATTCGATGATATCCGGGAATTCATTGACCAGCTCAAGCAGTTTTGCCCGGACAAGCGTGGTGTCGAGGTTCACTGAAGCCATGTAGGACGCAGCTTCGGCCATCTTTTGATCGAGGATCAGGAAACGCGCCGTCAGTTGGGTTTTTGCAGTCACCAGGACATCGGGAAGAATAACCGGCTCCTTTTTACATCCGGTCGACACAACAGCCAAACTGATGAACAGGTAAAAAAGCTTTATTTTCATAATGTTTCCCTGAATTTGCTCACCCTTTTATTGCAGCAGCCTGATCGGTGAACACGGAAAAAATAGAAGAAAATCCAGAGATATCGAAAATTTCCTTGATACCCGGTTGCAGGTTGCTGAGCCTGAACTGGCCTCTCAGTGCCGTCATTTTTTTCTGTACAATTAAAAAAACCCTTAATCCGGAGCTGCTAATGTAGCTAAGATCAGAGCAATTCAGGATCAGCCGGGTGCAACCTCCGTCGATTACCTCCATCATCGATTTTTCAAATTCGCCGGCGTTGGTGGTATCAACCCGTCCTTCAACACTGACTATTGTATAGTCGGCCGATTTTGCAACTTGAACATTCATGATTTTATAATTTTAGTAAGTATTAAATAGTTTTTATTATCTTTTCGTTGGTACTCAACGGTATCCATAATCTTTTTTATCAGGAAGATGCCCAGACCACCGATGGGCCTTTCCTCGGCCGGTAAGGTGATGTCGGGATCGGCTTTTACAGTGGGATCGTATTCGTGTCCGTCATCAACTATCGAAATGCCCAGCCTATCCCTGTCCAGGGTAAAATGAATCTCAATCAGGTGCTGGTTCTCATCATCGAAACCATACAGAATAACATTGGTCAGTGCCTCTTCAAGTACCAGGTTTATGGAAAGCATTAACGGCATCGGGAGCCCCCAGGTGTCTCCGATTTCTTCTAAAAATCCTTCCACCCGGGTCAGTTCTTCCATTTGGTTGTGAACTCGTAATATCTTCTCGATCGATTTTTTATTCATTGTCAAGGATTCTGATCAAACCAGTGATAGAAAATATTAAAAAGTAATGCCTGCAACCAGCCAGGCTTTCCGGTCTGCCGGATTAACTACCAGGCTCAGGCTGAGTGGCAGCGATAACCGATCGGTAATATCAATGGACCTTTCCACGGTGCATCCAACATTAACAAAGCCCTTTTTAGGGTTATACATTTCCCCTTTGGCCTGATATCCGGCAAAAAGCATCAGGTCGGCAAAATTTAAGTTGGGTTCATATTGTAATTCAAAATAAAGGCTTCTCGAGGGATCGTCGCCATAAAACATATAAGAGGCAAGGAAATTGAAAGGAAGCTTGTCACCTCCGGAAAGTAATATCTGTGCTTCTAGAAGATGGGCCGTGCTTTCATCACGAAAGTTGAAAAAATCAAGATCGGAAGTGTCATCAAAAGTCCAATAATCCCAAACCGAGACGGTAATGAATCCTAAGGTTTTGGCAACAAAGAAATCCGTTTCCTGGCAGCCTTCACCGGTCAGGTTATAGGATCCCCAGGAGCCAATGCTGAAACCTTTCCAGGAGGCTGCCAGCCAGGGCTGGATAGCAGGTCCTTTGCTGACATCCATGCCACGCCAGATATAACGGCTGACCAGATCCACATTGACCTCGGTGGTCACCACCGGAAGGGTATCGGTTTGGGCCGGGAGCGCGGTTGCACTAACCACAACAGAAATTAATGCTAACAGGCGCAATACACCGGAGCGGAATTTCATCATGTACTGGAATCTGTGCATTGGCGTAAGTATTTCTGTATCAACAATGTTCAACTATTTAACATAGGTTGTGAACTATCGCACCTAGTGTGTTTTAATACCCGATATTCCATTCAGTAATTTTCGGAACCAATTAAAATACAATGCAATATACAAAATCAGGCTCATCATCCAAATGACAAAAAGATTAAACTCAAGGGTGTTGATTGTCAGGGAAAAAATTATTTTTTCAGATGACAGAAAATGTGCCCTGCCCGAATTAAAATCAGGTGCTTTATAAATCGGTGCGACTTTTTGCATCAATCCTGATTTGGTTTCCCTGTAATATTCTTTGGTATTGGTATTTAACACAAGATCTTCAATGGCCAGGTTGTGGTATTTCTGTTTCAGGTTGAAAAGATAATCTTTACCATACTGCTGATTGAGATTCCAGACCTGCTCATCCTTTTGTTTTCGGAGCAGATCTTTTTGTTTTGTATAATAGTTCTGGAGAGCTTGCAAATGTTGTTTCGCTGCTTCAGCAACCTGATCCGAAAACTTCTGAGGTACCAGCGAATCGACCACAGCCAGTGGCGGAAGAGCTCCTTCCTTATCCAGTTCGCTGATTTCATTCCGGATAATGGTCAATCTTGGGGCGAGTTCTTCGGCTCCTTTACCCATATTCACCTGGCCGGCTGCAAAATCGATACGCCCGATGAGTTCGGTCAGAAGCAGGTCGGACCGGTAGCGGGCCTGAGCGATTTTTTTTTCTTCGCTGAAAAATGGGGCCATATACCGGTTCCCCATAAACTGTTCAACGGACAGGGCTTCAAATGCCCATCTCGAAACCATTAATTCACCCACAATAGGCACAGCATCCTTATTGGCTGTTTTATCCTGGAGATCGTCGAATTTGACGATCACCCCGCAAAGAAGGATCTGGGGAATCAGCATCAGCGGAATGAGGATATAGATGGTTACCACCGAGTCAAAAGCAGCTGAAATATTGAGACCCAGCAAATTGGAGAAGACGGCAACCGAAAAAAGCACCATCCAGTAAGGGAAGGTCAAGCCGTATATCCCGATGACCAGGTTGCCGACCAGTACAAAAGTCAACGTCTGGAAGGCCGAGAGCAAGATCAGAAAAACCACCTTGGAATTGAGGTAGCTGAACCGGCTCAGGTTTAAAAACGATTCACGCTGAAGGATCTTGCGGTCCTTGATGATTTCTTCGGCACTAACGCTCATACCCATAAAAAGTACGACCACAATGGCCATGAAAATATAGGATATGAGGTTTTTATTCTGGGAGAAAACATATTCGCCACTCTCCGAATACCGGGTAAAGTACCCAACGATCAGGGCGAGCAAAGGAGCTTCAATCAGGTTGATAAGAAGGTATTGCTTATCCGAGACCTTGATCCTGAGGTTACGGGCAAAGAAAATCCGAAGCTGTTTCCACACCCCCGGCTTCTTGAAATTAGTGGTGGGAGTCCCTGTCTGATGAGGGTGTTCGGCAAATTCCTTGGGTTCGATATTCCGCTTAAAAAGCTGGTACCACTCATCGGGTGGAAACCGTCGTTCGGGAATGAAATTACCCGACTCATCTATTTTCTTTGTTTCAACGATCTCCAGAACCTGTTCAGGATTGACATTTCCGCATTGCAGGCATTCGCATTCCAGCGCATTGACATGGTTGGTCAGGTCCTTGAAGTAGATGATGGCATCCAACGGATTTCCGGTATAGATCATCCGTCCGCCCTTATCCATGATCCAGAGTTTATCGAACAATTTAAAAATATCGGAAGAGGGCTGATGGATATTCACAATGACCAGTTTTCCTTTGCGTGCCTGATGTTTCAACAGCAGCATCACCTTCTCCGAATCCATGGAGGAGAGACCGGAAGTGGGCTCATCAACATAAAGAATGGATGGTTCACGGATCAATTCCAGTGCAATATTCAACCGCTTCCGTTGCCCGCCGCTGATGAATTTCTTTAGCGGACTTCCCACCTGTAAACTGCGGAATTCGAATAATTCCAGCTCCTGCAGAACTCTGGTAACCGCCTGGTTGATTTCTTCTTCGCTATAATTATCCAGGCAAAGGCGGGCGTTGAAATATAGATTTTCCCAAACCGTGAGCTCTTCAAAAAGCAGATCGTCCTGCGGAACAAATCCGATCAGGCCTTCTATTTTACTCTTGTCTTTTTGAATATCAAGATCATTGACCAGAATCCGGCCTTTATCCAGGGGGATATTGCCATTCAGAATATTCAGCAGGGTGGATTTGCCAACACCGCTGCCACCCATGATGGCCACCAGCTGTCCCGACCTTTCTCTGAAACTGAATTCGTACAGCCCATTGCTGCTGTTTTTAAATTTAAATTCTGCATTCTGCCCGTTAAGGGTGAAAGCCGGAGTTTCGGCCTGATCGAAAAAGGCCGCATTAACATCGGTAAAATAGATGGGAGATACCCTCGCTCCGCGGATGATGCCACCTTCTTTGAAAGCATAAAACCGTCCGGGTAAAATGGGGTTTCCTTCGAGATAAAGATTTTCCTTTCCCCTGAAAATAAATATATAATGACCAATATCCTTAAGGAAAAGGAAAACAATTTCGCCATCCAGGTTTTCCCGCCTGATGTGTTTTATTGCTGGTTGTTTGGAATCTTCATCCTGGTTGATAAGAAGGAAATCCCTGTGGTTGTTTTCCTGGCTGGTGAGTCCGTAAATAAAGGACCGGTAAGTTTTATACTCTTCGGCACCTATTGAAAAGACCCGTGAAACATTCAGGAACAGGTCGTTCGCTTTTTGGCTGACCGCACTCACCCGGGCTAATTCCAGAAAACGGAGGAAAAGCATGATCTGTTCTGTCCGGTGAAGCCGTCCCTTGATATTATTGCAAATGGTTTCGGCCTGCTGAACCATGTCGAAAAGAGGCTCCTCCTCTTCCCCGATTCCATATAAATCGATCAGCTCATCAAACAGTTTTTTGTATTCCTCAGAAGATGAGATGCCTAAATGTAATTCGAGGTAGGAAGAGAACGATCTTCGTGCATGTTCCCTTTCCGATTTGGTCAGAGCCGAAAAAATCGCGAACAGGTTAATGAGCGCATTGAGCGTAACTTCGTTCATTGGTCACACAGGTAAAGTGAAATAACCACTTACTTGACCAATTCTTTCCTGATCTGCTCAATCATCGGTCCAACTTCACCAAGCTGTTTTGCTGTAAATTCCTGATTATTATTAAAATAATTCATGATCGGTTTCATCTTCTCAAAGATCGGCGCTACAGCTGCGTCCGCAGCGGTCATCTCCAACACCGAGTAATTAGCTTGGATACGCTCTTTCTGCTTGCCGATAAAGTTGATCAGGGTGGCATTGTCTTTCGACATCAGGGCAACCTGGGTCAGAATATATAACCCTTCGATGTTTAAGCCAATATAGAACTGTGCTATAACACCCGGATGCTCCATGGTATAGGTGCTGGATCCTATCTTGTTCCAATAATCCCTGACAATGACATTCAGTGAATCTGCATTGCTTTGGTTTTGTTTGAATCTTGTACCGGCTTCCGTCAGATCCGGATTTCCTTCCAGGCCCAATTTTTTCATCAGGGTTCTATTAACAACGGATAGCTGTGCAACCGCATCATCGCGTTTATAGGAATTGGCATAAGCCTGATCAAATAAATACATTCCGAATGCAAAGCTCTGATCGACAACCGTAAGATATTTCTCCACATTCTGCAGGGGAACGGTGAGGTTAGACATGTAGGATACACCGACACCATTAAGAAAATTTATCAATTCCACTGATTTTGGAGATGCTTTAATGGTTTCAACTATCATTTTGGCGAGTTTTGCCGGATCATAACCGCCAACCTCAACGGTGGCAATCTGACCTTTTGAATTAGTAACCTTATCTTCGGTTGCCTTTGGCCGTTGGTTACAGCTTGAGCAAATCGCGACCGCTGCGAGAAGGATAATTCCGGTTTGTAACAGGTTCTTTTTCATAGTGGTAATAATAAATCTGAAGAATGTTTAAGCTTTAAGAAGAGAGCACAATTTAAGAAAGTTAACACTAAAATAATACCGGTTTTAGAGTTTTAATGAAATCATAAACTGGTCCTTTGAGGGCATTTCGCCGTAGGCTCTCGAATAACCCAGCGACAGGGTCGACTTAAGCATCGAGAACAGAACGATTTCCAGATCAAGCTGAATACCACTGGCGTAATAATTGGTCTGGGGCTGGTCGTTGGCAAGGTTTGTGAATAAACCCATTCCGAAAAGGGTTACCCTTCCATAGGTTGAATAAAGCCCTTTAAAACCAAGTTTCCGGAACCTGATGGGTTTTAAGTTTAACTCAGCCGAAAACTTCCCATAATTCAATGCGGAGATGGCATCGATTTCCATACCGGGAAAACTCGACATTTCCCGGTATTGCTGCGAGGACCGGTAATCGAGGAAGTTGTTTCCGAATCCTCCGAAATAGAAATAGGAGTTGGTCTTATCGGATCGGCCCAATGATTGTCCGAGTGATGTTCTGAACCACAGCGAGGTATTCCGCAGGGGCAATAAAAATCCCAGGTCGAAATTGTTGATCAACTGGGGATAGAAGGTCTTCTCCGCGAAAAGGGAATAAGCATACACATTCCAGTCGTAGCCCTGTTCCGGTTCAATAGCGCCCAATGATTTCCGAAGCAGGCTTTTGTGATAATTCACGGTACCCACAAAGAGATTGCGGTAATCCGATTCAATATTCTGATATCCGGGAAGGGTTTCCAATCCACCGTAAACGGCCAGTTTAACATAGAAATCTGTTTTATTCGGCGCAAACCGGTTGATGAGTTTATAATAGCGTGTGGAGAAGGAATATCCGGCCCGGCTGAATTTGGTTGGGCCGAAGAGATCATAGAAATCGGCGTAATTGTAATTTCCGGTAAAAGTCCAGCTCCAGAAATGATATTCCGCTGCAATATGAGGAATCTGTTTCGTTGGCAGGCTGTTGGTGGGACTGACCGATAATTTCAGGGTCAGGGCATTCAGGCCCATCGGATCCATAAAGTTGAAACGGTAACCGGCTGCGATATAGTTCTTATAGCCCTGTATAATCGGATAGGCACCGGCCAGCCTGAGTTGCTGAACAGGGTGATACCGCTTTTCGACCACATGGAGGGAGTCCAGATTGATTTTTGAGGGGGGCGGCAAGGTCCAGCTTTCGACCTGCGGATATTGCTGATAAATCCGCTGGCCCAGGTAGGTGATTGAATTCACGTCGGCCAGGGTATCGATCTTCATGATGCCGGCCACCATCCCTTCATGTGTATAGTTAAAGACGATCATGGAGTCGGCCGAAATGGGTAATGGCCGGAAAAATCCCGTTTCGGCATTGGTCAGGATTTGCGCTTGCAAGGTTTCAAGAGAGATTCGGAATATATTTGAAACTCCTGTATAATAGGATGTTCCATAAAGATATTTTCCATCTGGCGAGAATACGAAGTTGGCGGCCGGATTATCTTCGAATTCATAGATCACCTTATAATCCATTTTGCCGGCCATCAGGTCGGCGATTTTATATATTACCAGTTTCTGGCTGCCGGTAACATCCGACAAAGTAACCGAGAGCAGGCTTCCATCGGGTGAGATGGCCGGATCGGAGTAATCCTGGCCAAACGGAAGGGTAACAATGGATTGAAACTGAGTGTAGGGTGAAATAAACCGAACCAGGCTCGACCGGCCGCTCATGCTTTGAATTCCCCATAAGGAATGATCATGGGAATTCATGACCAAATCTCCTGACCGGGTGAATTTGATCAGGTTAGACGTTTTACCGGTCTTCAGGTCGATGGATTGCAGCCCCCGCCAATCCTTATTTTGCGTGGAGGCAAATATCGTTTTCGAAGAATCATCATAGGCGAGGCTGGTGACCAGGTACAGACTCGGGGTGAGTACCGGGGCTATGGGAGTCATCTTTCCGGTAGCTACATCCAAATAGGTGATATGGGATAATTTACCCGGGTAGTTTACCGCCAGCAGCAGCTTTTTTGATACCGGGTCATAATGTTGTCTTGAAACCGAACCCAGCGGTTTGTCCGTAATTTTCCGGAAACCGGGAACGGGGTACTTCTTAATGTTTTCCAGATTCTGGTGTTGAAAGCCATTTTCCCACCGGATCCACTTGTCCCACTCTTCCTGGATGGGTGTTCCGTATACCTGTTTAAACTGAGCCGCATAAAACCGCTTGCTGTTATCTGTCCTGGTGTAAAATTCTTTCAGTTTTTCGATTCCGTAATGGTAAGCCAGGTAGCTGACGAACCTTGTTCCATACAGATAAGAGTTCACCCCTACCTGGAAGTCTATGGTGGTTCCTTCCGTCTCCAGCCCGATAACATTATAAAAATAGGCGCTGTCGAGCACCATGGTGCGGAATACCATTTCATCATATCCCCCCATCACCCGGCCAATCCCGCCCGACATCCAGGTTTCCATAAAAACGGCAATCCCCTCATGGTACCAGCGGGGTGAATACCATCGCGGGGTGGTGAAATAGCTGTATACCATCGAAAGTGGATCACGATTGTCGGCCATCACTTTTCCGCCCAGGAGGGTCCTGAAAAGCCGGTCCTGTTTGGAAGATTGCTCACACATCACCTGATGGGCGAGCTCATGACTCATGAGCCATTGCATACGCTCATTGGCCGGTACTACGGAAAAGGTGTAATCAAACGGGGCAACCGCGATGTTCAGAAAATTCCAGGGTATGACATTAGTCCCCCCATTACCGACATCCGTGAAATCATTGAACAGGATGTTTGTTTTCCCTGAGGGCTGGTAATCCCAGAATTTTTCATGAAAATATAGCGCGTTTTCAAACGACCTGACGGTATGCGGTACCAGATAGGAGGTGTTTTTGTCGAGGAAAATAAGTTTGACGTTGTTGGTTTCGTAATCCTGCAGATTGATTTTATTCTGTGCAGGCAGGAGCAGGCCAACTGACAGCATCGCAAGAATAACAACGGTCAGAGGAACAAAATTAGCGAACCTGGAGAAATTCGATGTTGTCATATCAAAGAGGATTTACTGACAGGAATTATTGTCAACCATGGCCATGATAGCGGACGGCCAGTACCGTGATGTCATCTGACTGTGGAGCCCCTTTGGAAAATTCGGCGACATCCTGAAAAGATTCTTTTACCACCTCTTCTATCGGATTCGACAGGTGATTTTTCAGGAAATTTTCCAACCGTTCTTCTTCATAGAGCTCTTCATGTGTATTGAATGCTTCGGTTACCCCATCCGTGTACAGGTATAAAAGGTCACCGGGTTGGAGCACCACTTTCTTCGATCGATATTCGAAATCGTCGAGGCAGCCCAGGATGGTCCCATCCGTCATTTCCACCTTGCTGATCCCGTTTCCGGAAACAATATATGGCGGGTTATGCCCTGCATTCACATATTCGACCTCTCCGTTTGCAGTATTCAGAATACCATAGAAAACCGTGACAAACATGCACGAAACACTTTCATTGCACAGGAGCCGGTTTACATAGTTCATGCAATCAACGGTGGATATTCCCTTGATTCCGGTAGCCCTGATCAATGTCCGGCTGACCGCCATGAAAATGGCGGCCGTCACACCTTTTCCCGAAACATCGCCTATCACAAAACCAAGACGTTCACTGTCGATCATAAAGAAGTCGAAGAAATCTCCACCAACTTCTTTGGCTGCTATCATGGATGCATAAATCGAAAACTCGGTGCGATCGGGGAATGGAGGGAAGATTTTGGGAAGTATGGCCTGTTGTATTTCACGCGCTGCCTGCAGATCCTGCTGGATGGAAATCAGCTGATCATGCTCCCTGGCACTTTTCCACGACAAGGTAATCTCCTCAAGGGTTTTGTTGATGGTGATTTCAAGATCCTCGAAGCTGATGGGTTTGGTAACAAAGTCGAAGGCACCCCTGTTCATGGCTGTCCTGATATTTTCCATATCACCGTAAGCCGATACGATGACCGTTTTAAGCCAGGGGTTTTTCAGCCCTTTCAACTCGGTGAGGAGGGTTAGCCCATCCATTTCGGGCATATTGATATCGGAAAGGATAAGCCTGATCTCCGGTTCTTCGATGAGTTTGGACAGCGCCTCCAGCCCGTGGTGTGCAAAAACAAAATCATAAACACCATCCCTGATCTGACGGCGGAATTTTTGCCGGATGAGTGGCTCAAGATCCACTTCATCATCCACCACCATGATCTTTACCCTCATTATTGATTGATCATCCATGATTAGCCCCTGTTTGTGTATTATGTTATTGGGAGTGTTATCGTAAATTCGGCATATTCACCCTGGGTTGAAGCCGCGTTAATTTCTCCGTGATGTTCGTTGACGATAATGTCATAGCTGATCGATAATCCCAGCCCGGTACCGGATCCGGCGGGTTTGGTTGTGAAAAAAGGATTGAATATCCGGTCGAGGATTTCCCGCGGGATCCCCTTACCATTGTCCCAGATCCGTATGATGATGTTTTTTCCAGCCTTTTGCGTGGATACCTTTAATACCGGAGCATAGGAGTCCTTTAGTTCCGATTTTTTCTGTGAAGTGGAATAGCAGGCATTATTGACCAGGTTAAGAAAAACCCTGCTGATATCCTGCGGAACAACAGGAATGATTCCAATGGACGGGTCATATTCCGCTTCTATCTTGATGTTGAACGTGTTGTCGCTGGCCCTCATTCCATGATAACCCAACGCAACATATTCAGCTAGCAGCGCATTGATATCCGTAGGCAGGATTTCGCCCTGCTTGCCGTGCGATTGAAGTAAAATCCCGCGGATGATGCTGTCGGCCCGCTTGCCATGCTGGTTGATCTTTTGAAGATTACCGTTGATATCCTCCAGAATGCCTTTCATGTAGTCGATATCCCCGGGATCAATGCTTCCAGATAGTTTGTCAAATTCTTCGGTCAGCTCATTGACCAGTTCCATGGACAGTTCCGAAAAATTGGTGACGAAATTTAGGGGGTTCTTTATTTCGTGCGCAATACCTGCAGTAAGCTGTCCCAGTACCGCCAGTTTTTCGGATTCCAGAAGCTGGGTTTGAGTTGCCTTCAGGGAAGCAGCGAGTTCTTCAACTTGCTGTTCCAATG
>Ga0172379_10003700_pt1 | contig 23889 bp, 23 predicted proteins | sample GrowelOW334metaG_FD_119756 | JGI IMG/M metagenome (GOLD analysis project Ga0172379, IMG submission 119756) | Groundwater microbial communities from an aquifer near a municipal landfill in Southern Ontario, Canada - Groundwater well OW334 metaG | ecosystem: Environmental > Aquatic > Deep...
AATCTCATTGAGTTTTTGAATTGTTTCTTCCGGTAAATCTTTAAAATGTTTCATCCCCTGCTTAAAGCAAATTCTATGCCAGTACTTGTGATTTGATTTGAATTGCTACTTACTTTGAAATCTTTATGGCTTGTATATGGAGATTGTTTTTGTGCAGACAAAGAGATTTATGAAAGAATTAAAGAAACGATTCCAAATGGAATCACCTCAATCCCAGATGTTGAGTTTACCGAAACGAATGAACTTGGGAAAGTTAAAAAAGTCGATCCGTTGGGAATTACGGATTTACGCATTCGTGGAATGTGGCATATTGAAAACCCTGCAAAGATTTTTAATTATATTTATCAATACGATGATACGAAATCGTTTCAACTTATTTGCTTGATGAAAAGTTCTAAATACTACTCTTTTTCAAATGAAGATAGAGATTTACTTGAAAAAAATGCCAACATACTTATTCGTGAAGTAAAAATTAAAAATCCCAACAATCCTGCTAATTTACTTGACGCAAAATTATTAGTATTTAAAGTTTAATTATGAATATCATATCTTTATTTTCAGGTGCTGGCGGTTTAGATTTAGGTTTTGAAAAAGCAGGTTTTCAGACCGTTTGGGCGAATGAATACGACAGTGAAATTTGGGAAACCTTTGAAAAAAACTTTCCCAATAGCACCCTTGACCATCGTAGTATTGCTAATGTCCCCTCTAGTGATATTCCCGAAGCGATAGGGCTTATCGGTGGACCTCCGTGCCAAAGTTGGAGCGAAGCGGGAAAATCACGAGGGATAGAAGATCATCGTGGGCAACTCTTTTTTGAATTTATTCGCGTTTTGAGAGACAAAAAACCACTTTTCTTTTTGGCTGAAAATGTTTCGGGTATGTTGGCAGATCGACATAGTGAAGCTCTTACCAATATAAAAAACCATTTTATTGAAAGTGGCTATACCCTCTCGTTTAAACTTTTAAATGCACATGATTACAATGTCCCGCAAGACCGCAAGCGGTTATTTTTTATAGGATTTCGAAATGATTTGAATATTAATTTTGAGTTCCCAAAAGAGTTCCCAAAAAAAAGATTTCTTAAAGATGTCATTTGGGATTTAAAAGAGAATGTTTTAGCGGCTAAAGAGAAAAATTATACCAATGGAGATCGTTGTGTTTTAACCAATCACGAATATATGATTGGCGGTTTTTCAACCATGTATATGTCCAGAAATCGGGTGAGGGGCTGGGACGAACCCTCGTTTACGATTCAAGCGGGTGGACGACACGCACCTCTGCATCCATCGGCACCCAAAATGGAGTTTGTAGAGCAAAATAAACGGATCTTTGTCCCTGCGCATGAGCATTTGTACAGACGGTTGAGTGTTCGCGAATGCGCGCGTATTCAAACTTTTCCTGATACGCATACCTTTTATTATACGAATGTAACAGCGGGTTATAAAATGGTGGGTAATGCGGTTCCCCCAAATTTGGCCTATTATTTGGCTAAAAAAATACAGGAGACTTTATCGAGTGTCATATTTTAAAAACCCTTATGTTACACTACCTTTAAATTTACACGCAAGGCTTTTTTATGCTCTTTAGTGCCCCCCTTAAAAACAATTCTACGAAAATAATGCTCTTAGGTTCTGGTGAACTCGGTCGTGAAGTCGCTATTGAAGCGCAACGCCTTGGGATCGAAGTGATCGCTGTTGATCGCTATTCGCATGCCCCTGCCCACCTTGTTGCCAACCGCTCTCATGTGGTCAATATGCAAGATCGCCAAGCGGTGCTTGATATTATCCGTCTTGAAAAACCTGATTATATCCTCCCTGAAATCGAAGCTATCAGCATTGAAGCCCTTTTTGATGCGGAGGCGGAAGGATTTTGTGTCATCCCTAATGCCGAAGCGGTCAGTAAGACGATGAACCGTAAAAATATCCGTCGATTCGCCGCCGAAGAGTTAGGACTTAAAACAAGCTGTTATCATTTTGTGAGTACTTACGAAGAGATGTGCACGGCAGCGGAAGATGTAGGCTTCCCGTGTGTTATCAAACCCGTTATGAGCAGTTCGGGACATGGACAAAGTATCGCCAAAAGTCCGTTTGATTTGGAACACTCATGGGAGATTGCCAAAGAGGCGCGCGGGGATGCGAGTGAGCTGATCGTTGAGGAGTTTATCCGTTTTGATTATGAGATTACTCTGCTTACCGCACGTAACGGTAAAGAGACCGTATTTTGTGAGCCTATAGGACATATCCAAAAAGATGGTGACTATATTTTTAGCTGGCAGCCGATGGAGATGTCGAAAAAAGCGTTGAAACGTTCTCGTGATATTGCCCAAAAAATTACCGATGGTTTAGGCGGTCGCGGATTGTTCGGTGTGGAGCTCTTTATCGCAGGGGATGACGTCTATTTCAGTGAAGTGAGTCCTCGTCCACATGATACAGGGATGGTGACACTCATTACCCAAAGCCAAAGTGAGTTTGCCCTCCATGTACGTGCGGTTCTTGGATTACCTCTTGGATTTACCTTTTACGGAGATGGGGCGAGTGCGGCGTATAAATCGACCGTAGAATCCACGGAGCCCGTTATCGATATTGCCGATGAGCTATTCGATGATAACAGTTTTGTCCGTGTCTTCGGAAAACCTGAAGCACATATTGGACGACGGATGGCGGTGGTTCTCGTCTTTGATAAAGTGAAAAAAGCGCTCAAAAAAGCGGAAAAATTGATTGCTAAAATCAAAGATGTTTAACCGTATGAAAATTGTACTTCTTGATACTCTAACTTTTGGGGATACCTCATTAGAAGCGTTTAATGCACTGGGTGACGTAACGTCCTACCCAACGACTTCATCGGATGAAACGCTGGCGCGTGTTTGTGAGGCTGATGTTATTGTTACTAACAAAGTTGTTATCAATGATGCCATGATGGAAGCCTCCCCAAATCTCAAGCTGATCTGTGTCGCTGCAACGGGGATGAATAATATCGACCATGAAGCGGCACAACGTCGTGGCATTGCGGTTAAGAACGTAGTAGGTTACTCGACTGATGCTGTCGTTCAACACACGTTTAGTATGCTCTTTTATCTGATGGGGCATTCGCGCTATTACGATGAGTACGTCAAAAGTGGAGCATGGCAAAAAGAGACGGTATTTACCCATATTGGTCCTTCGTTTAGCGAATTGCGGGGGAAAACGTGGGGAATTATTGGGCTGGGTGAAATCGGACGTAATGTGGCGACGGTGGCTCGTGCGTTTGGTGCTAACGTTGTTTACTACTCTACATCGGGTAAAAATGAGAATAGTGATTTTGAAAAAACAACATTGAGCCGTTTGATTGAGAAGAGTGACATCATCTCGATTCATGCGCCACTGAATAGATCAACGGAGAATCTCATCTCCCATTCCGAACTGTTGCAAATGAAAGATGGAGCAGTGCTTCTTAATCTAGGTCGTGGGGGAATCGTCGATGAAGATGCTCTCTCCGTCATTATCGACGTAAAACCGATTTTTGTTGGTTTGGATGTGTTAGTGAAAGAACCGATGAAAATATCTCATCCGCTTTTGAATATCAAACACTTTGAACGTTTGTATATTACCCCTCATATTGCTTGGACATCACGGGAAGCACGCGAACGGTTGATTGCGGCGACGGTGGAAAATATTCGATCATTTTATCAAGGCTGAACATATCTCTCGTTCCCAACGTCCTCGTTGGGAATGCAGACTGCAGTATACACTCCCAAGCTCCAGAGACTGTGAAAGAAGTACTCACTTTTTCAGTCTCATCTTAGAATATACCTAGTATTTCTCTTCATAAAAATACGGGTCAGGCGTTAAATGTCAATAGACTTCTTTACGATGTCCGATACGAACAATCATAATAAGAACTTTTTCTTCTTCGATACGAAAGATAATCCGATAATCTCGCACACGCAGACGAAACTTACCTGCGTATTCCCCTTTGAGTGCTTTGATATTATTTTTAAGCTGGGATGGATCGGTTGCTAATAGGATGATTTTTTCTTTGAGTTGTTTTTGAATAACAAAATCTAAGCTTGAAAGCTCTTTTTTGGCTGAGGGCAAAAATTCTATTGCGTACATCGACTATAATCCAAGCTCTTTCCATACATCCTGTGCTGGTATTGCCGTAACTGTTCCCGATTCAAGTTCACGCAAACGCTTATCGGCAAGTTTTTCATCCAGTATATCAAAATAAATCATCAGCGCATTTTCAATAAGATGACTTTTCTTTTCATTGAGCTCTTTGGCGATTGCATTAAGCTCCATCACTACTTCATTATCCAACGTAATACTCATTTTTGTCACATTAACATACTTACTCATTTTGCACCTCTATTTGTATGGATAATTATACATTTAATAAAAAAAGTTGTCAACAACGCGCTACAACACGAGTCAAGCATTAAATGTAAACTATGCTCCCTCAAGAAAACTAGAAATATTTTTCAAAACATCCGTAACAGCGTCGGGAATACCAAGGCTATCCCCAAAAACAATACCGAAGTAATAAATACCTGCACCGTCACCGTGCGGGGGGAACAGTTATACAGAGAGGCAAGATTGACATTCGCTACGGCAAGAGGGACAACCAGTTCCAAAAATAAAATCCCTTTGACCATCGGATCCATCTCCACCATTTTTAATACGACCAATGCAATCAATGGTATCAGAATAAACTTCGTTACGCTTACCCATACGGTGAGTCGGATATTGATTTCAGTGAGTTTAATCCCATAGAGGTATATCCCAAACAAGACCAACTGCATTGTTATCGAGGCATACGCCCCCATCATCAGGGTTTTATCCATCGCAACACTTGGGACATAGCCAACGAGATTGAGGGCTATCGCAACCATTGCCGCCCATAACACGGGAAGCTTGATTATATTCAGTAGTGATTGGCGAATACTAAACTCTCCGCGTGAATAGTAAAAGACCCCTATCGTATAGACGACGAAGACATTGACGAGATTGATAAGTGTGAGATAGGGGACACTCTCTTCACCGAACAACGCTATGCCTAGAGGAATTCCTAAGTTTCCCGTATTACCAATGAGTGCCGCGACCGTAGCAATGGAGCGCTCTTTGGTGTCACTAAAAAGTATTTTTGAGAGCGGTATCATCAAAAGTAATGAGAGTAGCGTGATAGCAAGATAAAGAGAGGGGGCAAACAGGAGTTGCGTATCAATGGGGCGCTTGAGCAATCCCCAAAAGGTGAGAAAAATCTGTAAAAAATAGACACTAAGTAATGTGATCGTACGGTCGTCAATTTTTTCTTTGAACGTCCATTTGGCACCAAAACCGACAGCAATGAAGAGGTAAATACCAAGAATTGAGAATAAAGTTTGCATAGTATATTTTATCCTAAAAATTAGTCAATCTTTTTGAGTGGGTACTAAAACCCATTTCGCTACAATCACCCAATTCAAGGAGTCTTTATTATGGCTAAAGTATTAATTATCGGCGGTGGCGGGGCAGGTTTGGTGAGTGCATTATCGGCGCATGAGGCGGGTGCAGAGGTAATCGTCATCTCTAAAGTTCTTCCCACACGCTCCCAAACCTCCATGGCACAGGGGGGAATGAATGCCGTTTTGGGTGGTGATGATACGGTGCAAAACCATATCGACGACACGCTTGGCTCCAGTGCAGGATTGGGGGATGAAAAGCAAATTACTTTTATGTGTGAAAATGCTCCTGATGCGGTGCGTTGGTGCAATAGTATGGGGTTACCGTTTAGCCGTGATGAATCGGGGGAGATTGCTCGCAGACGTTTGGGCGGGGCCAGTGCTCCTCGTGCTTGTTATGCCCAAGATTATACGGGACTCAAACTTTTACATACGCTCTATGACCAGTGTCTCAAAGCCAATATCACCTTTGTTAATGAGCGATTTTTACTCAATCTTATCGTCGATAAAGAGACGAATCGTGCGTTAGGGGCGACATTTCTCAATATCCCTACGGGAGAAGTGGAAGAGATCCGTGCCGATGCAGTGATATTGGCTACGGGTGGATACGCAGCCCTTTATGGCAAACATTCAACCAATGCGGTTGGCAGTAGTGGAGATGGGATTGCGGCGGCGATTCGTGCAGGGGCGAGATTAGCTGATTTGGAATTTATCCAGTTTCATCCGACGGCACTGAAAAACTCTTCTATTTTGATTTCAGAAAGTGCACGAGGAGCGGGAGGATATTTGCTCAACGGGTATAAAGAGCGTTTTACGGATGAGTTAGCTCCTCGTGATGTCGTTGCTCGCGCGATTCATGATGAGATCGCTTCAAGCGGTGCTGTTTATCTCGATATTCGCCATTTGGGGGAAGAGTTTATCACACATGAGCTTCCTCAAGAGCGAAAATTGGCTCAAATTTATGAGGGTATTGATCCTGTTCATGAACTCATCCCCATTAAACCCTCAGCTCACTACAGTATGGGTGGAATCGAAGTTGATTCCCAGTGCATGAGTAGTGTTAGCGGTTTATTTGCCGTAGGAGAATGTGCCAATCACAAAACACACGGAGCAAATCGTTTGGGGGGTAACTCACTGTTAGAACTTGTCGTGTTTGGTCGTCATTGCGGAAAAAATGCGGCGGAGTTTGGGGTGAAAAATCCTGCTCCTGCACTTGAAAATGCTCAATTAGCCAAAGATACTAATTTTCTTCGTGGCGTGATGGCTTTTAACAATGAAATTGATTTTTACAAAAAACAGGAGATGTTAGCCAATATCTTCTATAACGATGTTGGGTTAGTGCGTGAGGAAGTGGGACTCAAAGCGGTGTTAGGGGCAATTCGCCAAATGCAAAAAGAGTTACCGTTAATGGGTCCGAAGGATAAGTCTAAGATTTATAATACAAATTTGGTAGAATTTATCGAGTTTGGAAATAAAGTGGAACTAGCCGAGATTATCGTGGTGTGTGCTATTCGTCGAAATGAGAGTAGAGGGGCGCATTATCGAGGTGATATTCCGACTCGAAATGATGTTAAGTTTGGAACTCATACGATTACATGGAAAGAAGGGGGAGTGTTATGCGCGGATTTTATGGAGTAGAAGAAGAGAGGGGAACAGTACCGTTCGTGGTGAGCTTGTCGAATCATGAAGATACCCTTCGACAGGCTCAGGACGAACGGGAGGAAGGTGATGATTTTTACGATGATGATGACGAAGACGATGAGAGAGAGTGGTGTGACTGATGAAAATTAAAATTAAACGCTCCCATTGTGAAGAGCTTCAAGGATTTAACGTTGATTTTGAAAATGTCACCTTACTTACGATTCTAAATCATATTAAAACCAAAATTGACCCGACGCTCACTTACTCTCACGGATGCCGTAGCGGTGTTTGCGGAAGCTGTGCCGTACGGGTCAATGGGCGTGAACAGTTGATGTGTGAATACAAGCCCAATGACGGTGATACAGTAGAGCCGATTCGGTATGCAAGGGTATTACGTGATTTAGTGGTCGATTCATCGAGTGTGGAAAAATTCAATCGGGTGGGCTTGGCATGGAGTGAAGGGTCGAGAGAAGGAAATGTTGGAGAAGAGGAGATGGCTCGGATTCAAACGCAAAGTGATTGTATTTTGTGTAGCTCATGTGCTAGTGCTTGCCCCGTTTACGCAGTCAATCCTAATTTTATCGGTCCTTTTGCCCTTACTCGTGTGTGGCGATATGTGAGTGACCCTCGTGAGAAATTTAGTGATGCCAAAATAGCAGCGGTTCAAGCTAATGGGATTTGGGATTGTACCCTTTGCGGTGAGTGTGTCCCTGTATGTCCTCAAAACATTGCTCCTGCACAAGATATACGGATGTTGCGCTCTAAAAGTGGAATGATGGGGTACAATGATCCCACTATGGCATCGATGTTTGGTGGCGGATTGGATTTTGGCGCGCCGATTTTTTAAAACATTAGGGTTTTAGTGTGTTATACTAATATACTAAAAAAAACATTTTATAGGATATTAGTATGGCATCAGAACACTCTCTCGACATCTCTGCAAAAATCGACCTTCAAGCTTTCAAAGACGCGATTGCCCAATCGGAAAAAGAAGTTATCGGTCGTTACGATTTTAAAGGGGTAGCGTACGAAATAAACTACCGTGAAAAAGAAAAACAACTCGTTTTAGTCGCTTCCAGTGATAACAAACTGGATGCACTCAAAGATATTGTTATCGGTAAACTCATTAAGCGTGGACTCTCTTCTAAGGCACTTGAAGAGCTAAAAACTGAAGATGCAAGCGGTGGAAGTCGTAAGGCAACCTATAAAATCGTCGATACGATTGAGTCAAAAGAAGCAAAAAAAATTATCGCTGAAATAAAAGCGCTCAAAACAAAAGCTTCTGCCATTATTGAAGGGGAATATATTCGCGTAAAATCGAAACAGATTGATGAACTTCAGAAGATTATGGCACATATTAAAGCAATGGAGTGGGAAGCCCCAGTAGTGTTTGAGAATTTCCGCTAAGGGCTCATGATGACTCGTCAAAAAAAGTATACCGCTATTGATAAGCGGCTTATTACTGAAGGTTCTTATATTGATTTTGACCTTTTTTTGACCAATGAAGCCAAAACAAGTATGAGTATATTTCTCAAAAGTGCTAGCACTGTGGATGGAAATATAAAGGTAAAGCTTCGAGAAATAGAGAAGCTGTATGTCCATAAAGAAGATGAATTTCGTTATCAATCGTATGTTGATAGCCATCTTCAGAGTATCGCCCAAAATAGTGATATACCCACAGAACAAAAAGGGAGCTTGGTTTATAAGAAAGCGACAGAAAGCCTTGCTTTGATGTTCAAAAATCCAGAGTCGTTGGAAAATATAAAAAATATTCAACCCGTTGTTGACGATTTTATTTATATTATATTACATGATGATTGTGCTATTAAGTCGTTGATGAAGATTACCGCGCACGATTATTATACGCATACGCATTCCATCAATGTCAGTGTCTATACTCTTGGCTTTGGTTCTTTTTTAGGGATAAAAGGAAAAGACCTCGAAGCTCTGGGGATGTCTGCCGTCTTGCATGACTTAGGAAAGAGTAAAATTGACTCTAAAATCATTAATAAAAATGGAAAATTGAGTGATGAAGAATTTGATGAAATGAAAAAACATCCTGCTTTGGGTCATGAAATTGCTTTAAAGCTCGGTATTACGGATGAACGTATCCTTAGTGGAATTCGACACCACCATGAAAAAATAGAAGGGGGAGGGTACCCTGATAATCTCAAAGGAGATCAAATTAGTCAATTCGCTCGGATTATCGGGATATGTGATGTGTTTGATGCCCTCTCCACAAAACGTTCGTATAAAGATCCTATGAGTTCGTTCGCGTCATTGAGCTTGATGAAGCAACAGATGGTGGGTCATTTGGATATGAAGCTAGTGGATAAGTTTATCAAAATGTTACGGAAATAAGAGGAACCTACTTGATGAAAAAATTAACAATTGTTGATGCTGCGGAGTATTTTGGAATTTCCAAAGAGGCGATTCATAACCGTATTCGTAGGGGAAGTCTCAATTGTGTTATTGAAAATGGGGTGAAATATGTCACTTTTTCTACTGGAAAAGAGGCTCCTCTCCCTGCTCCTTCTCCCGTAGTTGACAATCGCTATACGCAGTATATTGAAAATGAGAATCTTCGTCTTCATGAAAAAGTAGAAGTGCTTGAAAAAGAGACCCTACGATTGAGAGACCAACGTGAGCAGATGCTGATTGATGAGCGAAGTAAGATAGAACGAATTTACAAAGAACGTGATACTCAGTTGCGAAGCGTTCTTCATCTTGTGGCAACGAAATTTTTATCGCACGTGAATGAAGATATTGTGATGAAAGAAGTCATGAATGCCGATAGTAATGACGATGCCATTAATGTTGAAATCATTGAAATCGACGAATGGGTCTCCTTGAAATCATTTTTAAAGCTTAAACGATATGAGGATAAGGTCAAAAAAAAGATCAAAAGTCGATTTGAATCTTCCATATTGAAGAAGGATGAGCGACTTATTCTTCGCGATAAAAAGATTTTTATGAATCCAGCTTTATTTGATTACTCTGATTTGATAGAGTAAACGTATGCGTAAGGAGATCCGTATTAATCGACTGATCTCTGTTAAAGAGCACGTTGAACATTTACAGATTGAAAAATGGCTGATTGATGTCGGAGATATATTGGAATTTGATCTTTTTGAGGATGTCCCTTACAGTACAAAAAAAGAGTTGTTCTTATCTAAAAAACATTCCATTAGCCTTGTCATGAAAAATAAAATAGATAGAGCCGAACGCCTTTATATTCAACGCAGTGATTTAATGCTTTATGAACGCTTTATCAGTGATTCGATCCGATCTGTAGCCAACAATACTCATATTTCTATTACGAAAAAAGCAGCGGTGATTTATCATGAAGCTTCTGTTGTTGTGGATGAGCTGTTTGATAATCCCGAAGCTCTTGAAAATGTCCCCAAATCGAAAAAAGTGGTCAATAATTTTATCAGTACCATTTTTAGTGATTCTCGTGCAATAGAATCCCTTATGAAAATTGCCTCGTATGATTATTATACACAAACGCATTCGATCAATGTATGTGTTTATTCTCTAAGTTTAGGTTCATTTTTGAAGCTAGAAGAAAAAGTGCTTGAAGAACTTGGAACAGCGGCGTTATTGCATGATTTGGGAAAGAGCCTTGTTGATCATGCTATTACCAATAAAAATGGGAGACTCACCACGGCTGAGTTTGAACTGATGAAACTCCATCCTAGCTATGGATATGAAATTGCATTAAAGCTCGGAATAGAAGACAAACGAATCCTTGATGGGATCAGACATCACCATGAAAAACTTGATGGCAGTGGCTATCCCGATGGAATACGGGGGAAAAAGATCACCCTATTCGCCCGAATTATTGGCGTATGTGACGTTTTTGATGCTCTTTCAACCAAGCGTTCTTATAAGGATAGATTGGGTTCGTGTGCTGCATTGCATCTTATGAAAGACACCATGCAACAGCATCTTGACATGACGTTTGTCGATGCCTTTATCCGAATGCAGCAACACAAAGAGCCTGATTAAGGACGCTTTGGCGGATAAGATTTACCCCACCCTTTCGTTGGCGTTGCCACTTTTGATTTTGCACGGTTAAGATTGTGAAAACAACTTTGACAAATACTAAATTCACTTCCCAATGCCAGCGGTTTCCCACATGTTTTACAGCGAGGAACAAAATGGCTTTGCTTGAGAGAATTTTCGATAAAACGGTTCAGCTCCCCCCGATACGAACGAGCCTTTTCGCTATCAACAAAAAATTCACCCAAACGGTACGAGAGCCACAAATATAAACTAATCTCTTTGATCTGATCCTCTGCTTCTTGAAGCTCTTCCGTTGTTTGAGCATGTGACCCCAAATGGCGCGGAGGGATATAGGCAATGGGCTTGGCTTGTGAAAGGGCACGAACGTATCGCTCGAATGCGGCCATTACCAATATTGAACCCGTAGAGAGAGGGGCAGTAGAGAGGGTGTATTTGGTACGCATATCCAGATCATAACGATCAACGATGGCGGCGGCTTCCGACATAGATTCGAGATTTATTGCCCGAAATGGCCCCTCAAACTTCATATTATCCACGAAAAAGCGAAGAATTGCCAAAAGCGATTTTTCCTCTAAGATGGTCGATACGAGTTGAATGTGGTCAAAATTTGCCATGACATTAAAAGGGATTTTGATAATTTCAGCCTCTTTGGAAAACAGCGGTGTAATTTTGCGAAGAACATCAGGAGAGAGTGCCCCGACATACCCTTTCTCTTCCAATCCATATCGTCCTGCCCGTCCTGAAATTTGGTGTATTTCACTGGCGGTGAGGGTACGCTGGCTTTGACCATCGAACTTATCCGCCTTGGAGAAGAGGAGTGTTTTGATAGGGAGATTAAGCCCCATCGCAATCGCATCGGTAGCAACGAGAATCTCCGTCTCCCCTTCTCGGAAACGACGCGCTTCTTCACGGCGTACCTCTGGGCTAAGGTTTCCGTAGATAATACTGGTTTTGTAGGTTGCTGAGAGCTGTTGTTTGATTCGTAGCGCACTGGAACGACTGAAGGCAATAATAGCACTTTGGGGTTGGATGGCGTTGATGGCGGTGACGTGGCTCATTAGTTCAAGAGGATTCTTTCTCTCAAATTCGATAATCTCCAACGGTTCACCCAAATACTCCGCCAATGCGACAATGGCTTCACGAGAGTTGGGGGAGCCTGTCATTATCACGACTTTGGCAGGGGCTCCGATAATCCCATTTGCCCATGCCCAACCGCGATCTCTATCTCCGATCATCTGTACCTCATCGATCACACACACATCGACCTCTGTTTCAAAGCTGAGCATCTCGATGGTGGAACTAATATGGGTGGCATCCTCATCAACGATTTGTTCTTCACCCGTAATGAGAGAGGCAGTAATCCCATGCTCTCGTAGATCTTCATACCCCTCTAATGCCAATAAACGTAAGGGGGCAAGATAATATCCCGTCCCACCTTTGCGCAACTGTTCCATCGCCGTATAAGTCTTACCGCTATTGGTAGGACCGATGTGTAACACAAGCTTACGACGCAGTGAACGAGCAAGGGGGAATAGGTTTTTAAAATCCCGTACCGTTCGTGCCAATAACTCTTGCCGCTGCTTTTTGAGCAATTCACCCGCAATGCGTCTATCGAATGCAAAGAGTACTCGACGTATTACTTTGGTGCTGATATGAAGGGATTCGGTAAGCTGAGGAAGTAAAATCTCATACACTATTTCATAAAGATTGGCATCGCTCAGGTTTAACAGTTTCGCATGGTCACGACACTCCGCTATTAACCCCTCAAGTTCTCGCAAGAATACTTCTCGAAGCTCTTTTCCTTGAACCTCGAATTGTTCATCAAAGACCAAATCCTCTTCACTCCATATCAGACGGGTGATCTCAAAATGGCTCAGTTGCAGGTGAGTCGTGTGAAACAACGGCTCATTATGATGAGGTAGGGCAATCGCTTGAGGATACTCAATGAGCAATTCCTCCCCCACAAATTCGATCCCAATAGCGTGGGCAGGCAATACCCGTTTTAGTGTTTCCATTGTAAGGGGGAAGAAAATATTTTTATTGGAGGGGGGTGCACTTTTGAGCGCTGTAATAATCTCATCATGGGTGAGATAACGGTGATTATCCAGTTTTAATGACCCAAGGAAAGCACTAATTTGTGTTTGTTTTTGAGTTGTAAATTCCTCTTTGAGGAGAGTAATCTCGTGCGTTAAAACATTCTCATTCTCTTCATGGAGACGCTTATTATCCAATGGAGAAGTTTTGAGAACATGAATTTTGCTGAAATGTTCATCCCCTACGTCGTAACGGATAGAGGCATAAAATTCGAGACGGTCATCGTAATCAAATTTCCCCTCCACCGCCTTCTCTAAAATCTCTCGTTTTTGAAGATAGCGGATATGCTCCAGTTTGGACACTATTTTTTCGGGGGTGATTTTACGAGTACGAATATCATTAAACGCCGCATGCAATGCCACGTGTTCATCACGAGTCAGATTAATGTTTTCAAGAAGTTCATCGATTCGATCTTCTCTCTCATGCGGTTTTTCTCGTGGGCTTGGGTTGGGGTATCTTTTGCCATCGTGGATGAAAAAATCGACGATTAATTCTCGATGATCGTCTTGTTCTTGCGACCATAGTCGTCGAAAGGTTTTAATTAGTAACTCTTTGTTTGTAGTGCCATCAAAAATTCCAATATGATGTGCCATTGCTATAAGTGTCTCCGTGGGAACTCTAATAATCCCCTCATCAAACGGTTCACCACCAAAAAAAGAGCGCATCTGCCCGTTGAGTTTCATTGTTTTTTTCTTTTTCTTTGCCATAGTGTAAGTGTAGCGAAAAAAAGAATTAAATTTTTAACTATTTTAGTCGATATGCACTTATTACGATAAAAGGATTTATCATGGCAATCGCTTCATTAGGAGCTGGGGCAGGAGTTTTGACCAGCGATATTATTGATAAGCTTAAAGCTGCGGATACCGCTGGGTTAATTACCCCAATTGACAACAAGGTTACTCTTCAAACACAAAAAAATAGTGCCATCGGTCTTTTAAATAGCCTATTGACGACATTTAAAAGTAGCGTAAAAGCACTAGATGATGATGCTTTGTATCAACAACGAACCGTATCGGGGAATACCGATTCGATCAGTGTCACAGCTACAAGCGGGGTTGCCGTGCAATCTATGTCCATTTCAAATACTGTTATGGCACAAAAAGAGGTTGTTGAGTCAGGGAAATTTGCATCAGGTGATAGTAAGGTCGCTTCTGGAGCTGATGGAACAATGACCCTCTCTATGGCGGGAACTGATTATAAAATTGGTTACACCTCTAGTATGACATTAAACGATCTTAAAGATGCAATTACTGTTGCAACGGGAGGTAAAATTACCGCATCAACGTTGCAAGTAGGGACAAATGATACACGACTCGTTTTAACCTCAGGAACAACGGGGGCAGATCAAAAGATTACAATGAGCGATTCGGTGGGGGGCTCATTGGATGGAGCACTCCAGCAAACGGATAATATAAAAAGTGGTCTATTTTCATCAACAAGTGATCTCGTTGCTGGCGGTGCAACTTCTGCTGGGACGTATAATATTACGATGAATAATACGAACTACTCAGTAGCTTACGATGAAACGACTACGTTTCAACAATTAGCGGATAGTATTAATACTGCTGTGGGAAGTAATGTTGCTTCGATAGGGCAATCGGGATCATCGTATCAACTGTCTATCGGTTCCACGGCGACGGGAGAAGATTCCACATTAAGTGTGAGTGATTCAGGAGGATTTTTAGATTCTTCTCTTACGAGTGGGATAACAAACACAACAGTATCTGCTAGTGAGATTCAAAAAGCATCGGACTCATCGTTTAAGTACAATGGCATTACCATAACCCGTCCTACTAACACGATCTCTGACGTAGTTGTTGGTGTTTCCATTAATCTTCTCAAAGATGCAGGTTCTGCCAATATAGGAATTTCTCAAAATGTTCAAGCAGTCAGTGATGAGCTCAGTAGTTTTGTTCAAAGTTATAATTCATTAACCTCGCAACTCACGAGTATGACGACAACCGATACAACGGCTGGAAAAGTCGGTATTTTTAATGGTGATAGCACGATTAACGGTATAACGCGTGAGATTAATAGGCTCTTGACCTCTGTAAATTCTGATGGACTTGCCCTTACTCAATTTGGGATAGATTTGGATCAGACGGGCACTATGACCTTTAACAGTTCTACTTTTACAACACAATTTAATAAAAATGTAACTTTGTCAGAAAAATTCTTTAGTGGGATGACCTCAACCAATGCAGCAGGAAACACGACAAGTGTGGACGGGCTTTTTACCTCTATGTCTACTCTCATGGATAACTACACTAAAGCGAGTGGGACAATGTCTCTTCTAACGACGGATGGAACTGATCAAATTAAGAATCTTACGGATAGTAAAACGAAAGCACAAGCACTTTTGGATGCTCGATATGCAACCATGACTGCGAGATTTGCGCAGTATGATGCTATGATGACTAAATTGACTAATCAATTCAGCTCTTTGGAACAGCAAATTAGTATGGCTGCTAATGGGACAGCGAGTTAGTAATATTGGTATTGTTTTTGCTTAACTTTATTATCTATGTTGACAGGACAGATTAATGCTCAATGGAAAAAATATTCTTATCACTGGCGGAACGGGCAGTTTTGGGAAACAATTTACTAAAACAATTTTAAAACAGTACAAACCTAACAAAATTATTATTTACTCGCGTGATGAACTCAAACAATACGAAATGGCGCAACGGTTCACTGATCCATGTATGCGTTATTTTATCGGAGATGTTCGAGATAAAGAGCGTCTTATCAGTGCAATGAACGGGGTTGACTACGTTGTTCATGCGGCGGCTCTCAAGCATGTCCCTATCGCTGAATACAATCCGATGGAATGTATCAAAACGAATATTAACGGTGCCCAAAATGTTATTGACGCATCGTTGCATTGCGGGGTGAGTCGTGTTATCGCCCTCTCAACCGACAAGGCCGCAAGTCCTATCAATCTCTACGGTGCAACAAAACTGGCATCCGATAAGCTCTTTGTTGCTGCCAACAACATCCGTGGAGGTCAGGATATTCGTTTCGCGGTCGTTCGCTATGGCAATGTTCTAGGTTCTCGTGGTTCAGTTATCCCTTTTTTCGAAAAACTAATGGCACAAGGGGCGACGGAACTTCCCATTACGGATGAGAGGATGACACGGTTTTGGATCACCCTTCAAGAGGGTGTTGATTTTGTCCTCAAAAATTTCCAGCGGATGCACGGAGGGGAGACCTTTATCCCTAAGATCCCGTCGATGAAAGTAAGTGATGTGGCCACGGCTATTGCTCCCCATCTCCCTCATAAAAACGTAGGAATCCGTCCAGGAGAAAAAATGCACGAGGTAATGTGTCCCCGTGATGATTCTCATTTGACGCTGGAATTTCACGATCACTATGTTATCAAGCCTACTATTTTATTTACGGAAAAAGCAGATTTTAGTCTCAATAACTGTGGAGAAGAAGGTAAGCCTGTCGAGTATGGATTTAAATACAGTTCGGATACCAATAGTGATTGGCTTACCTCGAAGCAGTTATTAGAGAAAATAGCCCTTACCCAAGATGAGGAAAAATAAACGTGATTCCGTATTCTACGCAACTCATCGAAGAGGATGATATTGCCTCTGTTGTTGAAATATTACGATCTTCTCATCTAACACAAGGCGCTAAAGTCGAAGAGTTTGAAGAGGCAATTGCCCACACGGTCGGTGCCAAATATTGTGTTTCTTTTAACTCAGCCACATCAGCACTTCATGGAGCCTATGCCGTATGCGGTTTGGGTGAGGGGGATGAAGTTATTACGACCCCTATTAGTTTTGTGGCAACGTCCAATATGGCAATCGCATTGGGATCAAAGCCCGTTTTTTGTGACATCAAAAGTGATGGAAATATTGATGAAAATCTTATCGAAGCACTCATAACTCCCCATACAAAAGCAATTGTCCCCGTCGATTTTTCGGGTAAGCCCGTTGCGATTCATGCTATCAATCAAATCGCCAAGAAACACAATCTTCTCGTCATTGAAGATGCTTGCCATGCGTTTGGCGGTGATATTAACCATCAAAAAATCGGTTCTTTTGCCGATATGACAATCTTTAGTTTCCATGCGATCAAACCGATCACGACGGGTGAGGGAGGGGCGGTCGTCACCGACAATGAAGAGTTCGCAAAAAAACTACGCCTTTTTCGCTCTCATGGTGTGGTCAAAAAACAGCTGTGGAACTCGGATATGGTCATGATGGGGCACAACTATCGCATGACCGAATTTGCTGCCGCATTGGGGCTGTCACAACTTCATAAGCTTGACCGTTTTATCAATATCCGTGAAACTATCGGTCGCTATTATGATGAACGATTTGAGAATCACAAACTTTTTACGACTATTCACATCGATTTCAGCGAACAAAGTGCTCGTCACCTCTATCCTCTCTTGCTCAGCCCTGAGCTTCACTGCGTGAAAGAGGAAATTTTTACGCAAATGCAAGAGAGAGGGCTAGGGGTACAAGTTCACTATAAACCCATTTATCAAAACAGCTTTTACAAAGAGCGTTACGGTGAGATGCGCTTGGAGAGTGCAGAGCTTTTTTATCATAGTGAACTCTCTATCCCTTGTCATCAGAAAATGACGATAGAAAATGCCCAATACGTTGCCGATACGGTTTTGGAGATTATTGGCAAATATGGGTATAAAGGATGCAGTTTCTAATGCGCGTCGCCATTATCCCTGCCCGTGGTGGAAGCAAACGAATACCTCGCAAAAATATCAAATTTTTTCACGATAAGCCAATGATTGCCTACAGTATCGAAGTGGCGCAAGAGTGTGGACTTTTTGATAGAATCATTGTGAGTACCGATGATGAAGAGATTGCACAAATTGCGAAAGAATATGGGGCAGAAGTCCCCTTCGTCCGCCCAAAAGAACTTAGTGATGATCATACCGCTACCATCCCCGTCATTGCCCATGCGATTCAAACACTGCAAGAGCAAGGTGATCGTATCGACACCGTATGCTGTATCTATGCTACTTCCCCCTTTATCCGCAGTGAGGATATTATCAGCGCCTATAACGCGTTACTAACACAACACAAACACTATTCCTTCCCTGTTACAACCTTTCCTTTTCCCATTTTTAGAGGGGTGAAGCGTGACGAGGAGGGAAGTATTGAGATGTTTTTTCCTGAACACTTTTCGACACGAAGCCAAGATTTACCTGAGGCGTATCATGATGTAGGGCAATTTTATTGGGGGACGTGTGAAGCGTGGCTAGAGGGAAAACCTATTTTCTCAGAAGCGGCAACAACGATCGTTTTACCTCGCCATTTGGTTCAGGATATTGATACGTTAGAAGATTGGGAGCGGGCAGAGCTAATGTACAGAGTGCTTCACTCCTAATGAATCTCTTATTTCGTGCCGACTCCTCCAGCCAAATCGGGCTTGGACACATCATTCGCGATCTTGTTCTCGCGCAACGTTATCCTGATGCCAATATCACCTTTTCGTGCCAAGATTTAAGTGGTCATATTATGAATAAAATCCCATATCCTGTTCATATACTCACATCGAACGATCCCGAAGAGCTTATCGAATTTATTAAGACTCAAAAAATAGAGATGGTAATTTTCGATCATTATGATATTGATGAGGTATTTGAAAAGCAGGTTAAAGAAGAGACAGGGATTATTGTTATGAGCTTGGATGACACGTATGAAAAACACTATTGTGATATTCTCCTCAACCACAATATTTCAGCCGATCAAAACCGATATAGTAGCTTAGTTCCACCTCATTGTGAACTTCTGTGCGGAAGTGATTATACCCTTATACGTGATGAGTTTAAAAATGAGAAAAATGTTCAAAGAGAAAAGATTTACGATATTTTTATTGCTATGGGGGGAGCGGATACCGCCAATATCACCACTGAAATTTTAAAAACGTTAGGTGAAGGATTGAGCGTATGTGTCGTAACGACAACTTCAAATGCCCATTTGAATGAACTTGAAAACTACGTCAACGAGAAAAAGAATATTACTTTACATATCAACTCCAATGAAGTTGCCAAACTTCTTCATCAAAGCCGTTTTGCCATTATCACCCCTAGTGTAATGGTTCATGAAGTTCTCTTTATGGAAATCCCGTTTGTTGCCATCAAAACCGCCGAAAATCAGAATGATATTTTTCATTATTTAAAAGATCATCAGTACGATGTAAGAGAGGAATGGGATGTCGATACAATTACTCAACTTTACAAAACTTGACGTAACACAAAAAGAGATTATCCTTTCATGGCGTAATCACTCTGACGTTCGACAATGGATGCTTCATCACGATGCAATATCTATGGATGAGCATCTAAGTTTCATCGAATCTCTAAAAAACCGATCGGATAAACGCTATTTTTTGGTTCAACGTGATGAGGAATACCTTGGTGTTATCGACTTTACCGCTATTACGGAGGATTCGGCAGAGTTTGGAATCTATGGTAATCCTAGTGTGTACGGTGTTGGCAAAATATTAATGGTGACATTAATCGACTATGCGTTTACGGCTCTACGTGTTTCCAAGCTTATTGCCAATGTTTTTAGTGATAACGAAAAAGCAAAACATTTATACGCAACATTTGATTTTAAAGAAACAAGTCATACCCTCTATCGCAATAGAGAAATTATCACGATGGAGCTACAGCATGACGATCGGTAACCACAATCTCAACGAAAAAGTTTTTATCATCGCCGAACTCTCTGCCAACCATAACGGCTCTCTTGAAACGGCACTTCAAACAGTCACGGCGATGAAAAAATCGGGTGCGGATGCGATTAAGCTCCAAACCTATACCCCCGATACGATCACCCTTGATTGTGACAGTGATATGTTTACGATTTCTCAAGGAACCCTTTGGGATAAACGAAAGTTTTATGATTTGTATGCGGAAGCAATGACTCCGTGGGAGTGGCATAAACAACTTTTTGATCATGCCAAAAGTTTAGGGATGGAGGCTTTTTCTTCTCCTTTTGATACCAGTGCCGTTGATTTTTTGGAACAGTTGGATGTACCAGCTTATAAAATTGCCAGTTTCGAGATTACCGATATTCCTTTGATTGAATATACCGCCTCCAAGGGGAAGCCCATTATTATCTCTACGGGAATCGCGACACTTAGTGATATTGAAGAAGCCTTGGAATCGTGCCGACGTGTAGGGAATACGCAAATCACTCTCCTAAAATGCACCTCCGCCTATCCTGCCGATTTAGAAGAGATGAATCTCCTCACCATCTCCGATATGATTGACCGTTTTGGAGTAACAGTAGGATTGAGCGATCACACGATGAGTATTGCTGCCCCTATTGCCGCCGTGGCTCTCGGAGCACGCGTTATCGAAAAACATTTTATACTCGATAGAGAAATGGGGGGAGCGGACTGTGCCTTTAGTCTGGAACCACACGAGTTTAAAGCAATGGTTGATGGTGTACGGGATACCGAAAAACTATTGGGAAAAGTAACCTATGATCTCTCCGCTAAAAGTCTAAAATCGCGCGAATTTTCTCGTAGTCTCTTTGTTGTGGAAGATGTGAAAGAGGGGGAAATGCTTACCACAGCAAATGTCCGATCTGTTCGCCCAGGGTTTGGAATGGCACCGAAATATCTCCCTGAGATTTTAGGAAAACGGTTTGTTGTCAATATGCCAAAAGGTACCCCCTTGGAGTGGGAACATTTTAGATAAAACACGATAATCTTTGGTATTCTATCTACCCTAAGAGTTTGCATGCAACCCACTATTTATGAAAATAACATCGCCGCTTTACTGGTTGTTAACCCTGTATTAGCTACAACCCTTTTTGCCCTTGAAACCAATACGACATTCTCCGTCTTTCAGGGTAAAGATCCAATTGACATCAATATTATTCATAATGAGTCTCATCACTATATGTATGAGAATCCCGTTCACGATGTTGAATTGGCTATTGCTGATGTAGAAAAAGAATTTTCACGTTATCCCGTTCTTTTTTATTATGGGATTGGAAATGGTGTTTTGGCAAAAGTAATTGCTTCCAATCCTATTCGAAAACATATTGTTATCATCGAGCCTGAGCCTGAAATTCTTTATATCGCCCTTAATTTTATGGATCTTTCTGAAGAGATTTTAGATGGAAAAATAATCCTTAAACTCTCGTCTCAAATGACCTACGGAGATGCTATCAATATTATGTACAAAGGGGATATTAAACCCTATGTCAAACTTTATGATCTTCATTTTCATTCCCCCTTTTACTACCACTACGAACGTGATGTACAAGAGATGAATCAGCTTTTGATACGTGCACTACGACAAATGGTACTTAGTCATGGTAATGATACGAGTGATGCTCTCATCGGGATTGAACAGCACGTTTACAATCTACCGATGATGATTGCAAACTATAAAGTACAAGACCTTATTGCAAACAATAAGAACAAACATGCGGTGATTATCTCAACAGGGCCCTCGTTAGCAAAACAGCTTCCTCTTCTCAAGCAATACGCCCCGTATATGACCCTTATTTGTATCGATGCTTCTCTCCCCATTTTACAACAACACGGCATCCTTCCTGATATAGTTGTTTCCATGGAACGAGTAGAACTAACGTCTAAGTTTTTTGAAACCATTTCTCCTGAAGTTAAAAAACATACGTATTTTGTCGTCTCCTCGTTAACTCACCGCAAAACCATTGAGAACTTAAAAGGGACAAAGTTAGTGTTAGCTATGCGTCCATTGAGTTATATGCGATTTTTTGAGATGCCTGATTATGGATATGTTGGTTCGGGGATGAGTGCAGCCAACTTGGGCTTTCAAGTGGCATACTATATGAAACATGAGAGCATCCTCTTAATAGGACAGGATTTGGCGTATGCGGAAGATGGTAAAAGCCATGCCAAAGGGCATATTTTCAGTGAAAATGAAGTTCAACATCGTGATAGTGATCTATTGGTCACCAAATATGGAGGAGGCGGGTTTATAAAAACCACGCAAGTTTGGAATATGTTCCGAAACTTTTTCGAAAAAGATATTGAATATACTGCGACTACAAAAATTTCTACTTATAATTGTACCGAGGGAGGGGCGCGTATCTTTGGTGCGATTGAACGCCCATTTGCATTTGTTCTAAATGACATTATGGACACGACCTCTCCTAAAATACTCCTACAAATAAAACGCCCCTCGAAGCGTGTAATACCAAAGTTACTTAAGTATGCTTATGACAAAACACAAGAGATGATTGATTATGGCGTAGAGTTTCAAGGCGAGATTGAAACACTTTTTCTGGATATCGTTCAAGAAATTGAAACCTTAGAAAAATTAAATGAGGCAAATGAACTTGAGAATATCGAATATAATTCTCTTATCACCCTTTCAGAGCGGATTGATCTTATCAAAGAAAAAGTAGAAACCATTGAATTTTCCAAGATGTATACGGATGCCGTTCAGTCGTATATCTTTCATCAAGAGCTTGATTTGGCGAAGATTGTGGTTAAAAATACAGAGAGTGATCTTGAAAAGAAAGCCAAGCTAATTGAATGGATTATTGCTCACCGATACTGGCTTTTTTCATTGGCAGGAGGAATTGAAGCAGAAGTTACCGCTATTACCCGAGGGCGACCTCCCCTTGTAGAGGAGTGCCATAACCAACACCTACTGGAGTAGTTTTAGGACGTTTTGCTGAACGGCATTTGCCTGACTCATAGCGTAACTACCTGCTTGAGAAAGAATATTGAATTTAGAGAAATTTGCTGATTCTGCCGCGAAATCAACGTCGCGGATTTGTGATTCGGCTGATTTCACATTTACTTGAGTGACTGAGATATTATTGACCGTAGAAACTAGCTGATTTTGCACGGATCCAAGATCGGATCGGACACTGTCCAACATCTTTTGAGCTGTTTCTGCGATATTCATTACCGCCATCGCCCCTTTTAGGGTTGTAACACCTGCTGTTTTATCACTTGTAATATTTTCTGTATTGGAGTTCGCATTGAAGCCCATTGCGCTAGCGATATTTGCATTAATCGCTCCACCCGTCTCACGAAGGTTGACCGTAGCTTGTGCTGCTGCTGACATTCCAACACCTGCAGCTGAAAGACCACGAATGTCTTTACCATCAAGACGAGTCAGACTGAGACGACCAAAATTTGCTACACCAGTCGCTGGCATACCAGCAGCACTAACGGTTCCAGCAGAAATAACGATACCACGACCATCTTGGCTCGTAAGAGTGAGTCGTCCACGGCTATCGACAGATGCGGCTACTCCTGTGGTATCTTTGACAGCATTGATTGCAGCAACGAGAGCCCCATTCTTGTCATTGGCTTGAACATCAACTCTTCCAAGGATTACACCATTAATAGAAAGCCCACTAATTGTACCAGACCCAATAGTTGCACTTCCTGTGGTAACCACTTGAAATGATGCGCGTACCCCTGTTTTATCGGAAGATTTATTGATTGCTTCCGCCAATACTCCTAATCCTGTCCCTGCGCTGGATGAAATCGTTACTGATTCAATAGTAACATCATTTTTTCCATCAACTGCCGAAAATGTCAATGCAACATTTGAAGTTCCAGTGATTTTCATCCCTGTTTCAAAACGAGTTTGTCCGATTTTATCCGAACTTGTCGCTCCGATAGAAAGACCAACAGTTTGATTACTGTAAGCCCCTACTTGGAATGATTTATTGGTAAATTGACCTGAAAGAAGCTGTTGA
>Ga0172379_10003701_pt1 | contig 23885 bp, 17 predicted proteins | sample GrowelOW334metaG_FD_119756 | JGI IMG/M metagenome (GOLD analysis project Ga0172379, IMG submission 119756) | Groundwater microbial communities from an aquifer near a municipal landfill in Southern Ontario, Canada - Groundwater well OW334 metaG | ecosystem: Environmental > Aquatic > Deep...
AAAAAATTTTTTTCAAACGCCAACAATAAGGCGACGACAATACACGGCGGAGTCGATCTTGCCGCCTTCCCGCTGCGCGAGACGAGTATTGGAAACGAAATTTTTACAATCGGTTACACCGGCAATTTCCGCAGTTATCAGGGGCTTGACCTGCTATTTGAAGCCGTTAAAATAATTAAAAGCCAAAACGCTTTCGCTTTCAGGCTGCGTTTGATTGTCAGCGGAGCGAAAGAAGAAATTGAGCAACGCCTGTCGGAACTTGATCTTACGCATGACACGGATCTGTTTACGAACATCTCTCATGAACAAGCCGCGCAACTGATCTCCGGCTCCGATGTGCTTGTTATTCCCAGGCCTTCGATTCCTGTAACGGAGCTCGCCTATCCGACTAAACTGCCGGAGTTTCTTGCAACCGCGGTTCCCGTCATCACGACAAACGTCGGACCCGCAAAAGAACTGTTTGGAAATTCTGACGAATATTGTTTGGTTGTCCCGTCGGAAAACATCGTTACAGAACTCGCGACGGCGATTCACGGGATATATTCGATGTCGCCCGAGGAACGACGCAAACTCGGGCATGCGGGTCGCGATTTTGTGGAACGGCATCTGACATGGGAAAAAATTGGCGAAAAACTCAATAACGTTTTAAGCAATATATGAGCCAACAAGATGAAGATGGACATTACTCTTCGATGTGGGAAGACTTTGCAAAACTCAAAGCAGAGAGTTATTTGAATTACAAATTCAAGCCTACGCATCGAATCGGACTGACAAACCATCTGCGCGAAGCAAGTATCACGAATCTCCTGAAGCCTCAAAAGCAAGATCGAGTTTTGGATGCGGGTTGCGCTTCCGGACGACAACTGTTTCAAGTGGCGAGTTTAATCAGCGAAGGACACGGAACGGATATAGCATCTGCCTTCACCGATAAAGCGACCGAATACGCTCGCTCGAACAATATCGGAAACTTGGAATTTCAACGGGCCGTACTTGAAAGTATACCTCATCCCGACGCTTATTTCGATAAAATCATCTGCGCCGAAGTTTTGGAGCATGTTTTTGACAAAAACATTGCGTTGACGGAACTTAAACGCGTTCTCAAACCCGGCGGAAAGTTAATCATCACGGTTCCCAATCTTAATGCGGATGGAACGCTTTGGGGCAGGCTGTTGAGACTCATCGGACTGAGATCATTTACGCCATTGGAAGGCTTTTCAATGAATGAGATAAACAAACACGGAGATGCTCACGTGCGCGAGTTCAATGCCAAGACTCTATCCGGCTGGCTTGAATCCAGCGGCTTTACGGTCGAAAAAATCCATTCCGTTTCATTCATCGACGGTCCGTATTTTGACTTCTTGTTAAAGATACCCCTGCACTGGGGCCCTGCGCAAAAAACAATCATCACCCTTGAAAGGCTTTTGTCGTCAACCGGACTTTTTTGGGGCCGCCATCTTGCAGCGAGGGCAAAACTTGATATTTTCCCGCCCGTACATCAAGATGTGCAGCAACAATAAACTATGTCCAGAATACTCATAACCGGCTCGAGAGGGGTCGTCGGAACCTTTTTAACCAAGATGCTTACTGAACGCGGCCACAGCGTCTTTGGCATCGGAAAACATCATGCGGTAGGCGAAGTGGGCTGGGAGCATCCCATGGCCAAAACAGAATTCACTTACGCTCGCTGCGACGTAGCGGACTTCAGACAGCTCGAAAGAGTGTTTGAGAAAGCAGGACCTTTTGATTTCGTCTATCACACGGCCGCCGAATTCGGACGCTGGAACGGCGAGGATTATTACGAGCAGGTTTGGCTGACTAATGCCGTCGGTACAAAAAACATTATCCGTTTACAGGAAAAACTGAAGTTCAAACTCATCCATTTTTCCTCTTCAGAAGTTTACGGAGATTACCAGGACGTCATGAAAGAATACGTCATGGACTTTGTGGAGATCAAACAGATGAACGACTATGCCATGTCAAAATGGGTGAACGGAATGCAAATCAGAAACTCAACCATCCAACACGGCACAGAAACGGTCGTTGTGCGGCTCTTCAATACTTACGGTCCGGGCGAATGGTATCATCCCTATCGCAGCGTCAACGCAAAATTTTGTTATCACGCTTTACACGGCTTGCCCGTCACTGTCTACAAAGGCCATTTTAGAACTTCTACGTATCTGGAAGACACTTGTCGCACGCTCTGCAACATTGTTGACAATTTTAAACCGGGCGAAGCTTACAACATCGGAGGAACAGAATACCACGACATAGAAACATTAGCGGACGTCATCTGGAAATACACCGGCGCAGACCGCAATTTAATCAACTATCAAGATACGGAAATACTGACCACAAAGTATAAAAAACTAGACGTTAGCAAGGCGGATATGGACTTGGATCACAAATTGACCGTAACTCTCGAAGAGGGCGTACAGCGAACCATCGATTGGATGAAAGATTATTATAAACTCAACAAATAGCAACCTTCTTCTTTGGCCTGCTTAACACAATCAAGGTCATTAAATTCAAAAATCTGAATCCGACTCTGGCCGCGATCGCTCCCCATAAGCCAAAGAAGTAGACAAGCACGACGATCAAAATGATTTCAATAATCAAATTGATAAAATTATATTTGTACAATTCCGCCTTCATCGATTGGGACTGCAGATATTGCATCAAAAGCATGCTGCCGGAGAACATCAAAGACACGCAGAATACTTGAGAATAAATTACTGACGACATGTAGGCCGGAAAGAATATCTTAAACAACCATGGAGCGGCGATGACATATGCGGCGACCAAAGGGGAAATCGCCAAAGTAAAAATAATCACTTTTTTGAAGATCACTTTTTCCAATACCTCTTTGGACTGCTCCGAGAATTTTGGAAAAGCCAATTGCCCGATTATTTTTAATAAACCCTTGATTTGATCCGTAGGTGCCAAAGCTATGGCATAGATCGCCAATTGGACGGGCCCGAGTAAATGATAAATGAGCAGCTTGTCCGACATTGTTGCGATAACACTTACCAAATCCATTAAAGTCAGATGCTTGCCGTACGAAATTGCCTCGGGATCAATCTTATTATTGAGAGGGACTTTTTTGACCGTCCACTTTAAGAGAACACCCTGAACAACCGAGTTGACCAAAAGGAACGGCAAAATGAGCAAATAAACGTCTTTTACAAACAACAAAACAGGAACCATCAAACCAAAATTAATCAGTTGCGTATAAATTTCAAAACGCACCATCAAATCAAATCGCTTCTTGCCGCTCAATATCGCTCCATACAGATTGAAGACATTTATAAACGGCAAAAAAATACCGACAATACCGAATGTAACGGCCAAAACATACGCGCCCTGAACCCAATAATAAGCGGAGACGGCCAAACCCGATACTCCTCCGATAATCCCCCACTTCATCTCCGCATAAATCGCAGGTTTAAAAGTGCCCTCAAAACCTCTGGCTATGGCTCTGGTGATTGACGTCCCCATGCCTGACAATGTTGCGATGGAAAGTATCCCAACCGCCGACAAAATGTATTTGTAAATGCCGTACGTCTCCTTGGGCAATAAATTAGCAAAAAGAATGGACAGAACGAATGTTGATAACATCGCGATACCTTTGCCCAAGCTCAACCAACTGCCACCCTTTGCCAAATACACCATGTCTGTTCGCGTGTATTTTTCGCTCCATCTCAAAATATTAAAAATGCGGCTGCGCATTCTTTGCATCATGGTATTCGATATTTTTTCACTCGATGGCATAAATTATTTTTTTGTCTTGTTGCGCAACATTACTTCTATCTTAACCCGAAAGCTCGCCAGATTTTCCGCTAACCTCATTATATTTGAAACGTAGATATATTGATACTCATCTTCTATCTTGGCACCAAAACCGCTCTTAAAACGCGCAATCGGCTCTTTGGCGGGATCAGTTAAATTAATCGACGCCAAATCCACCAATTTCGCTCCACGGCCTTGAGCATGCCTGCATAACTCGTAAATCAGACGCTTGGACGCAAAACCTATTACTTTATACATCTCAGAATCGTCTTTGGATGCCAACCGCGCCGAATAAATCGACCGTACGCGTATCTTATCGCCGGATTGATAAAATGATACAACGGACAATAATCGATCTTTGAGATAAGCGCAGGCAAGCTGATATTTTTTAAAATCTTCCAAAGATATCGGCGCTCGACCCTGACTGAATTCAAATTCTTTATATAAAGCATACGCTCCGTCATAATTATCATCCGGCAATTTAACGGCAAACTCTTCCATCCTCTCCGTCCGTCTTATTTCGTTGCGCACAGTATCCCTGAATTTAGCAAACACTTCCCCGACCGGACTATCGACGTAAATATTCGGCGTCTTCTTTTGACGAAGACGGAAGTCGTGTAAATCGTACGGCTTATGCGTCAAAATAGAAATGCGCTGATATTTGCGTTTAAGCTTTTCAATTTCCACAACGTCAATATCTTCGAGTAGAATCTCAATCATCTTAAAAGGGCCTTTATGTCTGATCAATCTCATAAAATTATCCAAGCGCGTTCAAGAGCGTCATGTAAAACCGCCCGACAAATTTGCGCTCATCGTGATTTTTATATACCGGCAAACGCGCAAGCGCGTAGGCGCTGTCGTCCGGACGCATGGGACCATGTCCAGCAAAGGCCGCCGTATAACCGGGCTCCGCCAATGCCTCAAAGTGTTTTGACGAATATCTCCCCTTGGGATAGCTCATGCGTAAAACTTTTTGTTCGGTAAGACTTTCCAATATTTTTTTTGATTCTAAAATTTCAAACCTGAATGCAGCACCGTCGCAAGCCGACAGATCGGTATGCGTGTGACCGTGACCGCCAATCTCGAATCCTTCTTGCGCAAGATCGCTCACATCCGCAGGCTTGATGGCTCCAAGGCCGGCTTGAGGCAAAGTTGTAACCGAAACAAAACTTGTCGTGACAAAAAAAGTTGCCGCCAATTTTAACTCGACTAGAATCGGCACGGCATTTTCCAGCCAGTCTTTATAACCGTCATCAAAAGTAATGGCGGCCAGCGGTTTTTTGCGGAGCATGCCTTTATACGTCAAATTTTTTTGTAAAACATCAAGCGAAACAATCTCCGCGTGATTTTTAAGCCACATCATCTGTTCGCGAAATACATCCGGGTTTACCGCGTGAACCCACGGACTTTCGCTCACGGAATGATAAGCTAAAACAACCGATGAACGCGTACCGAAAACTTTTAACTTCAACTTTCCGGCCAGCCCCAAAAACGCGCCTGCCAAAGATGCGGCAAAGCGCCGCGGGATGCCGGTGCGATTAACGTTCTTCAAACCGGATATAAACCAATTTATCCGCTTGCCGCGATTGGACCATGTGTATTTTAAACCGTCTTTTTTTGCACCTTCCTCGATTTGCAATCTAAACACGTCATCTCTCATCAGGCGCTTGATTGCTTCAGCCCATTCCTGCGGTACATCCGCATTCACCAACAGCGCGTTCTTCCCGTCAAATAAGACCTCCGATACCGGCGGAGTTTTTGCGGCGACGATGGGCTTGCCAACGGCCAAATAATCAAACATCTTGGAAGGCGACGAACCCGGCGCCGTGCCGACGCGCGGCATAAGCAAAACATCCGATGCGGACAAATACTTATAAACGGTTTTTCGGTCGCTCCACGGCCTGATTATCAATCGATCTTTAACCCCAAGCTTGTCTGCGAGTTTAATCAAATAATCCGAGTTCTTTTTATCACCGACGATCAGAGACTGATACTCCGAAGATAATTCGGACAATATCTTTATCATCGTCTCCACCTCATAGCTTATCCCCTGAATTGTCGATCCCAGAGTCCCGGTGTAGCAAAGCAATTTGGCATTCAAAGGCAAATTCAATTCGCTACGCAACTCGCTGACGCTCGCATCGGGCAAAAGTTCACACTCTGAAGCATGACATGGTGCGATAATACCTTTAACTCCCGACAGACCGTAATGTTTACGCAAAGCATCAGTAATGAAAATGACGCCGGTCGACGCATGAACGGCAAGCCTTGTCAGCGCTTGCGAAAAGTATTTATGTAAATATACGTAGTGACTCTCAAAAAATACGTTCTTGCGTTTGAGCATTCGCCACATCAGAGCCAGCGGCACCAACACGTGATGACGATAATACAAAACATCGAATTCGTCTGCGTGGCCGGATAGAAAACTCCAAATCCCGACATACATACGAAGATAAGCCAGACCGCGTTCAAAACGATTTGGAATCATCAGCTCTTCCGCCTCAACCGCATTGCAGAACTTAAAAGCAAACCGAGTGCCGACGCGGTGAGACGTCAGAATATCCTCCAGATACGAAGGACGCGTACCGGGATGCAAAAAAGTCACCGCTGCATCGGATGACTGAAGAGCTTCGCAGGTTTTAAGACTATTGTGAACATGCGCACGCGAACTGCGAAGGTTGATAATGCTCACATAGGCAATGCGTACGCTCATAATTTTCTCTTTTTGTCCAAGATCTCGTACTCGGCCTTAAGCGAAGGCAACAATGTTTTTTCAATCCCCAGATCAGCCATGTATTCTTCAATCAACCGCTCTTGCATGTCCGGATTGACTTTCGAGCGCGTCAAAAGCGTTAACAGATCAAAAAGAGGCGACTTTATTTTGCCGTAGCCGTCCCAATCGATGATGCGCAATTTTCCGTCCGAACCGCGCAAGATATTACCCGGAGTAAAGTCGCCGTGCGACAAATTTGTCTTTTTGGCAAATATCGTTAGCCACTCGACTGCATCTTTCATGTCTTTTTGATTTGCGGGATCAAGTGATGTCCCTTCAAACAAAGTCTCCGCGCAAACTAAAACGCCCTGTATGCGCTCGATCCACAACGGCTTTGGAGTGCCGGAAACGCTTAATGCATCGACGTTCCGCAAAGCTTGATGTGCATTCTGCACCAACGCTTCATCCAACCAAAAACGCACTGACTTTAAAAAGACTATTGGACGGCCCCCATCTAAAACCACAAAAGAAACCTTATGATTTCTAAGACCTGAGCCATTATGAAGCTTTATGATGCTTAATGCTTTTTCGTGCAAGGACGAATCCTGCCGCACCAAAAATCTTTTGATCGCCGGTATCATACTTTTGATTCTTTAATTCCAAAAATCGCAAAGCTGTGAAAAAAATAACGATAGATTCTTAAAACACCCGGCACTTTTGACAGCAATTTTATGAATTTACGCTTCCATCCCGCGTTGCCCATCAACTTTTCTATCGCATAGCGTAACGCCGGAATGGAGTCGAACGGAATCAATATGCGCGGATAGTTATAACCCGGGTAAGTCATCATCGCTTCGATCTTTTCAAATCCCGCATCTTTCATCAGCTTCACATAACCGGGCTTGCCATGCGTATACATCCTGTAATCTTTGTTTTTTCTCCATTTGCAATACGGTCGTGACAGCCAACGAGGCATTAAGCTCGTATAAGGCAACCCACTGTGATCGCGGCCGCCGGCAAAATAGCTTAATGCCCAACGATTTTCTATTCCCACGTACCAGCGTCCTCCCGGTTTTAATAATTCATAACAACGCTTAGCGACCCATTGCTGGACTTTGTACGGATCCTCAAACATCTCATCCTGACCGATCCACTCAAGCAAGCCGTTAAAGACGATTACGTCAAAACTGTTTTTAGGCAAAGGCGCGTGAATAAGATCCGCCTGAAAAACGTCAATGTTATTTTTACCTTCAAGTTCCGCGCGCATCTTTACAAATTTCGCCCTTGTAGTCGAAAGGTCGAATGCCGTTACATGCTCAACCAAATCGCAAAGCGCAAATGTATGCGCGCCGATTCCGCAGCCCGCATCAAGCACATGGTCAGTCGGTTTGATGTCTATGCCAAATCTCCAATCAGCCCGCGCCGGACTGAACATAAAGTTATATCTAAATTCATCTTTTTCTTTAAAAGATTTCTTAGCCGCGTCCAAACCCATTGATTCGATATCGGCCATCAAATCCTTAAAACGCTCCTCCGGGATCTCACCCCAATACTTTTCGTCCGAAAAATGCCACAGCCCTTCTCTTTTTTGCCAAACCTTGGAGCATCTCGGGTATTGAATCCGTTGCTCTGTAGACACTAATTCGACGTCTCCGGAGCAATCCGGACAAACAAATCTTACACTCGTCATAGAGGCATCTTTTTTACCACGTTTACAGTGCTTAATCAAGCGATTTTAGGAGCTCATCAACTTGATCAACGACGCAATAAGCCGCTTCAAATCATGCCTTTCCGTAATCCCCTTGCGTGCTTGAGAATCAACCCGAGGACTTGACAACAAGCCGTACAGACGTTCGTGCGCTTCTTCGCTGTTCATATCCGTAACACCGGGCAGCTCCACATAGTCTTTACCGACTGCAAATACCGGCGTGCCGCAGGCCAAAGACTCCAATACTACTTTATCCAAGCTACCCGTCGGGGTAGCACTCATCGTGACGCTCGCGTTTGAATAAATCGACGGCAGCTCATTTTGCGTAACCGCCCCTTTGTGCACGAACCTATCTGCGATGTTCAGCTTTGCAGCTTGAGACATCAATCCGTCGTAATACAATTCATGTTCTTTTGACGATCCTTGCATTATAAAAGTCCAAGGGCAGTCAGGATATTTTTTATGAAAGCTGCCCAAAAAATCGATTATATTTTCCACTCTTTTGACCGGAGAAATTCTTCCGACATAATAAATATCAGGTTCTGATTTTAACTCGACCGTCGGCTTGAATAAATCAGTGTCAATTCCGTGACCGACAACTTTCTTCTTTTCAGTTTTAACGTTCACGCTGCGCTCCGTTGCCGTAAAAATTATTTTGCATAGATTGACGGATATGCGCAACCACCAAGAAACATGCGGGTGAATGTACCAGAGAGAGACCTTCTTGCGCAGCAAAAACCAAACAGGCCAGCCCATGACGAGAATTTCCGGCGTCATGTGAATCAACACAGCGTCGTATTCTTTGCGATGTTTTATGGAATAAAACCAGAGTTTAAGAACGCGACGTAACTTTGGCTTTCCAATTTCTTCGCTTGAGACGTTTGAAGGCAAATCGGCCTTTTTCAATATTCGCGCAAAAACCGTCACGCGTACGTCCTGCGCCACAAACTCCTCAATCCACCTGGCAACAAAACCCAAAACAGGATCATTGCGATCGACGGTTTGCGTGACGAATAAAAGACGCAGAGGCATCGTTTCTTTGCTATCGATAATCCGCTTCTGCATAACTTTTAGGTTTGCTGACCAACGCTCTTTTATAAAGCTCCATCATGCCAACATTCGATTTATCCTATTTAAATCCTTCGACCTTTTCTCTAAGACTGTGCGGATCTTGCAAGACTCTTTCCATTCTATCCGCCAAAGCATAAACGTCGCCGACCGACACGACATAACCATTTTCCCCATCAATCACGACCTCCCCGGCACAGCCAACGTCCGTCATGATAACAGGCGTGCCGCAAGTTAACGACTTAATCGCCGTCATGTTAAAACCTTCGCGATCGGACGTAATTAAAGTTGCAAGAGCATTTGCATAATGTAACTCCAGATTCTCACCCCAAGGCAACAGCTCTACGCGCCCATCCAATCCGAACTCTTTAATCTTTTGTTTGACTCGCTCTTCCAATGGCCCTCGACCCTGAATCAGCAGTTTGACGTCCGGATGTTTTTTTGCGAACAAACTAAAAGCATGAATTGCAATATCAACGCGTTTGATCGGCACTAGACGCGCAGCCATAAAGAAATACAAACTTGTATTTATCTCTTTCATGTCATCCTGAACGTAGTCCGACGAAGTTGAAGGATCCGGACCGGCCGAACCAGATTCTTCGGCTTCGCTCAGAATGACAGAGGGGCTCAAGATGACAGAGCTGATGGCAAGAGGAAACCTGACAATCTTATTCTGACCGACTCCAAGGCCGATGAGCGCAGCCTCCGTCCTTTGACTCACAACCCTGATCGCATTCGCTCTTTTGACGGCCCAACGCGCAAACCAATAACGAAAAAAGTTCAAAAAAGATTCTTTGCGATAATAATTGCCGTGAAAATAATAGCCGTGGTCCTGAACTGCCAGAGCCGCATTGAACATTCTCGCTGCGACGACGTCTACCAACGCCATCTCAACGGGATCCTGTGACGTTATGACGTCAAACTTATCTTTGCGCCAATACCAAAGACGATGGATTGCATCCAAAACATAAAAAAATTTATACCAGCTCGCCGTCGAAACGACTCTGATGTTCGGCTCAATCATTTGATCGAAAAGTTGTTTGCCGAAAACCAAAATAGTCAGATGCTCCAGATCTTTGTTCTGTTCAATTATTCGACGGCGAACTTGTCCGTCTTCAAACAACTGCCTTTCCGAACTGATCATTAGTACTCTCATACATTTGATTTCAAAACTCCGAGTGTCTCCTCGACCATACGAGAGAAGCTTAGGCTGGAAGCATATCCACTACGGAGCATATCTACTTCGCCAAATCTTAATCTTCGAGGTTCATTCGGTATATTAGTGACAATGGCACTATTCCACGCTTCTTTGTCCAAATACGGCACGACGGTGACCAAGTACGTGAAGAAATTCTTTGTTTCAGGATTGCCACCGCAATCACTTACAATGCACGCTAAGCCGACAGTGCAAGCCTCTATCACTACATGCGGGAAACCTTCGTAACCGGTTGCGAGCGCAAAAATATCTGCTCGACGATACCACTTTGCAACTTCTTCTCTGGACAACCTACCCGTCCACTGCACACGTTCTGCCACGCCTATTTCCTGCGCATGAAGTTTCAACTCATCCAAACTTTGACCGTCACCAACTATCACCAAGCGATATTCGTGCGGCAACTCCTTGAGACAGTCGCACAAAAAATCTCCACCCTTCCACGGCACCGCACGTACAACTGTCAGAATAACCTTTGCATTATCCTCCATCGGCATGTTACCGGGACGAGAATCCGGCAAATCCGGAATGCTGTTATAAACGACTTTAATCTTTTCCGCATCAATCCCCCATCTTTCAACAACCGTTTTTAGATATTGGCTTGGAACGATTATCGTCTTAGCCCGCTTCGCAACCCATCTTTCAATCGCTTCCATCAACCAAACTTTACCAGAGTGACGATGCTTCAAAAATTCATCCAATAATTCTAATCCAAAATTCTTAATTCTTAATTCATAATTCTTAATTGGCTTTTGTTGGTATTGTTCCCAAGCATAATCTCCCACGACTTTCAAAACAAATTTCTTGCCTGCAAGAATTGCACCAATAGCTCCGGGCAACCCTTCTGAAACAGGACCCTGCAAAAAAACCAAATCGACTTTACGGGATAAACGTCGCACCGCAAGCGCATAACGAAAATAACGCACGACAAGGGAGGAGCCGCTAGAGATCACTGCAACGTCAAAACCACTGCCGTTATGAGTCTCGCTAGACCCATACGTCACAACTTGGACGCTGTGGCCGCGTGCGGCGAGTTCTGTCGCCAAACCTTTTACGTAGCCAGCCGGCCCGCCGATTTCCGGAGGATAAATGCCTGTTGCAATCAATAGCTTCATAGCCAGCGCCTGATTATTTCTTTTAGTTTCCAATGCACCGTGATGTTATGTTCATGCATCCACTTGTTAATTTTTTTTGCGATAAAAATTGCAGCGCAGGAAAATCCGCCAATAAAAATCACAGCCAGACGCTTGACGCCGGTCAATTTTGGACGCGAAGTTAAGCTTATCCCGCTGCTGCGAATTTCATATTTACCCTGTTTTAAATTCTCAAGAATCGACTCACGCGCCAACTCCGCATTCAATTCAACGAACGGTCCGCCGAAATGCGAAGCTCGATGCATATCCAAACCGGCAACCGCAAGCAACGATTGGCGTTTTTTGATCTTCTTTTCGAACAGTTTGATTGACTTGAAGCGCGGATAATATTTGCCGTCATACTGCTGATTCCAAACCTCGATGCCATCCAACAATTCCATCAACTCTGCGTCGACTTTAAATTTATTGCGATGCGGATGAGCTAACACAATCCACGCTCCCTGACGTTTAACGGACTTAATTGTCTCAAGAGGCAAAAGGTTCAAATCGACATCCGGCGCGCCGATTAATAGAATATGGCAGTTTTTATACGGAAGTTCAAAACCGGGAATAAAAACAAAATTCGCATCACTGGATACCGCGCAATCTTTCGACGCTCGATTAACATCTTCCTCGTTCATCTTATCCGTGTGTTCCGTCATTACTGCAAAATTTAAATTTAACTCAAGACATTTCTGCTTTATTTCTGCCAGCGTAAACTTACCGTCATACGAATGACGGGAATGAAGATGAATGTAACCGCGGATAAGACTCATAGTTGATTCGCTATCAAGACAGTTTACGCGCAACCGCATCTATAACTTGCCATAAGCTCGGCTTAATGTCATCCCAAGATTCAACGTCGTAAATCAAATTTTGTTCATTTGGAAAAAAGAAATTTTTTAACGCCGCTTCCGCAGCGCCGGACTCTTTGGAATTCCAAATCACATGCGCAAGATTCGCGCCGTCCGCCAACAAACTTCTGGCAGATACGGGAACTATGTAATTTTCGCTTGAATCAACTTTTTCGCCGATCGCGATCTTATACGTCAAATATGGAAAGTCGACTCCGGATGCGATGCCAAGTGCGAGCGAACCCCAAAAACGACCGTTAATTTCCATCAACCGCGGTTCACCAGCCGGTTTGTCCAGTTTGAATTCAACCATAGCCGGACCGTTCCATTTGAGTTCTGACATGAGTTTTGAGGCGTATTCCGACATTTCTTGCGGCATGTCAATACTTTGACGCAGACAACTTGCACCGCCTTTTGGATCCAACGACCTTAATCTGCGGTGCGCAAATTTAACTTTCCATTCTCCATCTTGCCAAAGTCCAAAAATTCCAAACTCTTCTCCGGTAAGCCTTTCTTGCAAAAGCGGCCACTCGCCTGTTTTGACCTGAATGTTTTCTACAATTTTATGTGCTTCCATTTTATCCGGCGCGTACTCCGTTTTTCCTCTTACGCCTTTTCCGTCAACCCACACGCAGCTGTGACGAGGTTTGACGATGATCGTAGTCGAAATGTCTTTTAAGACATTTTCAAAATCTTGATGGCTCTCAATAAAAAAAGTTTTTGGAATTGGAACGTTTAACCTTTCTGCCAGTTTCAGAGTCTGTGCTTTATCGAATGCAACGGTCCACGACGATTCTGCCGGCGCAAGCAGGCGTCCAATGGTTTCGACCTGAAGTCTATTTTTAAGCAAAGGCAAAAGCGTATTGTCGCTCATGAAAAAAATGACGGGACGATCGCCCATCTGCGTCAGCTTTTCGACGACCGCTTTTACATAGGCGTCAACGTCAATGAGCGGCGAAGGATAAACCCAAGAATCGTCGGCGTAACGCGAATGCAAAGCCATTGCCGTCTTCCGCTCTCCACCGCAGGTGACTTTGATGTCATGGCTACGCAAAGACCGCACGCATGCGAGTGCGCTCGGTAAATGTCCATCCAGGACCAAAGCTTGCGGTTGGCTCATATTTGTTTCATCGTCCTAACTTCAATTTGCCCCTTTTCACGCATTTGCGCAACTTCTTTGAAGATAGTTTCCAAACCATGCAAAAGCTCCTTCGGATCCGAAGCTAAATTGAACGGATGCGTCCAAAGATGAAAAATTTGACGCTTGTCGGAAGCTTTTCGTAATCCTTTGACAGCTTTGCGAACTCTAAACGAAACCGGCAGCAATTTTGCCCAGCCGCGCTTGTGCGGATAAAAATATCCTCCCGGAATTTCTAGAACTTCACCGCGCCGGACAGGCGTTCCCGTTGGCGGAGCAATTAAAAGATATTCATCAACAACGTGAGCGAGCTTGTTCAAAAATTTTGGAAACTTTGCGTACCAACTCTTGTCTTTGCCGCGATAGCGAACGAATCCGAAACGCGACAAACGATCGATATGCGCGATTTTGTTTTGCGGAAAAACAAATGACTTTAATTCTACTCCAACGCTCTTTGCGGTTTCGACGCAAGATGATAATTCTTTGTCCATGTCGTCGGCCATAAAGGCAGCGTCATCCATCACCGGATGCGAAAAAGAGTGGCAGCCAATTTCTTGCGGAGTCGAACAATCCATGACCGACTTCAACATCTCCGGCGCATGATAAAGACTGTCATCACCTTCTCGCATCAACTCGCCGACAAAAGCCCAGGTCGCACTGATTTGATATTTATCCAGCAACTTCAAAAGCCCATCAACAACTTGACGCGTATTTTCGAATTCTTTTTGCCAATTCTTATCGCCCTTCATGCCCCATGCGATTTCCGTATCCAGAGTGAACATGAAAATACCACGGTCGAAGCTTTTAGCCGGCAGCGGGTAGACGGTGGTTGAAATTTTTGCATTTATCATATTCATAAGTTCCTTTGTCATTCCGAGCGAAGCGTTCATGCCTCTGTGCCACCCGACCGGAGCATTCCTTCCCCTTCTGTCATTTCGACCAGAGCGTAAAAGCGCAGTGGAGAAATCTTATTGCCTCTAACACAGTTATTTTGTTGTTGAGTGTAAGGGATCTCTCCACTCCACTACGTTGCGGTCGAGATGACAAGAGTGGGCTACGTTGCGGTCGAGATGACACTGAGAGTTTAGCTCGTTGCGAGTCTCTCAAACAATTTTCGCATTGCAATCCCTATTCCATCCCAACCAAACTTTTCGACTGCAAGTTTGTTGCCTTGTTCTATTAATTTTTGGCGCAGCCCCGGTTCGTTCTGGATTCGCAGCACTGCTTGCGCGACAGACTCAGGGCTCGAAGGCTGGCAGAAGACGCCGGTTTCACCGTCAAACAAAAAATCCGGAATGCCGCCGACAGGAGTTCCGATGATCGGCAAACCCGCTGCCATCGCCTCCAAAAAAGCATTGCCCAAACCCTCCGAAAGCGAAGGCCGAACAAAAACATCAGAGCTTTGTAACAGTTTTGGAAGCTCATCATGATCGCGTCTGCCGGCAAACACAACTCTGTCTTTTAATCCTTTTTCTTGCGTTAACGTTTTCAGCTTTTCTAGATCTTCGCCAAAGCCGACGATTAATGCTTTAAAATTTAAAGGCAACTTGGTCAATGCACGGATTAAATAATCCGTGCCGTTTTTCAGCACAAGACGAGAAACCGTAACCAAAACGACATCGCTATCGTTAAAACCGAATTGTTGACGAGCATCTGTACGTTCATTGTCAAAAATTTTTCGCGCAAAGCGATTAACGTCCACGCCGTTTGGAATCACTTCCGGTACGCCACTAAAACCCATCTTCACTCCCCAATCCGCCAAAAATCTGCTGATAACATGCATCGCATCGGCGCGTTTAAAAATTCTGTACAGCAAAAATTTAAAGATACCGGCGCGCTTAAGAATATGCTCTGGCGGATCGCCCTCTTGCAGAGTCAGCAACATTTTTGTTTTTGGAACAAGCCCGGTAAAAAATAAACAGGCAATGCCTCCATAGCTTGCCATCATCGACCATACCAAATCATAAGGTTGGCGCATGCTTTTCACCCAAGCAAAAAAAGGAGCAGCTAAAACGTAAAACTTTTTGTCGAAAGCCGGAACTCCAAAACCAAAGCGATAAATCGTCGTATTGCCGATCTTTTGCTTATTTTGTCTGCCCTTAAAAAATTTTGGAACGAAGAGATCAAAACAAATATCAGAATTCCTTTTTATTATTTCACCCAAAGCAATTTCCGCCCCGCCAACCGGCGGGATAAAATCATCCGTGGCAAAAACTGCAATTCTCATAATATGCGTTTGAAATAAGCCACCGTTCTTGCCAGTCCTTCGTGCAACGGTATTTTTGGTTCCCAATCCAATTTTTCTTTTGCCAAAGAAATATCCGGTTTACGCTGTTTCGGATCGTGCAAAACCGCAGGAAGATGCGACACACCGGAGATGGAACCGGAAAGCTTTAACACCAGATCTGAAAGTTGGTTTAAAGTGAACTCATCGGGATTTCCGATGTTAACCGGTCCGGTAAAATCTTCCGTAAGCATCATGCTCAACATGCCGTCAATGAGATCGTCAACGTATTGAAACGAGCGCGTGTAAGAACCGTCGCCGTAAATCGTAAGATCCTCTCCCCGCAGTGCCTGTAAAATAAAATTAGAAACCACGCGCCCATCATCCTTTGCCATGCGCGGACCGTAAGTGTTAAAAATTCTGATAACTTTTATGTCGACGCCGTATTCTCGATGATAATCAAAACACAAAGTCTCTGCGCAACGTTTGCCCTCGTCGTAACATCCGCGCTTGGAAATTGGATTTACATTTCCCCAATAGGTTTCTTTTTGCGGGTGTTCCAAAGGATCTCCATAAACCTCGGAAGTGGAAGCTTGCAAAATACGCGCGCCGGTAGCTTCGGCCAAGTCGAGCATATTCAAAATGCCGAGTACGTTTGTTCTAACGGTGGCGACAGGATCAAGCTGGTAATGTTTTGGCGATGCAGGGCTAGCCAAATTAAAAATCCAATCGACCTTTGCAAAAAAGGGTTGTTGCACGTCTTTTTCTATCAAAGAAAATTTTGGGTTACTTAAAAGATGCTCAACATTGACTCTGGATCCGGTCATAAAATTATCCAAACAGATCACCTCATGGCCTTCGGCAATTAAGCGTTCGCAAAGATGCGAACCGACAAAACCCGCACCGCCGGTAACTAAAACCTTTTTTGCGTCCATATATAGGCCAATTTATCGCAAATCTAGCGAAAAAGCAAGCTTTTGTGTATCATCTTAGCCATGCCAGGCCAAAAACCGATTTTGCTGATGGTTACAAGCCAGGATTGGGGCGGTGCCCAAGCCTATGTTTTTAATTTGGCCAAAAGCCTTAAAGACAAAGGCTTGCCGGTAGTCGTCTGCGCCGGAGGAAGAGGTGAGCTTAGCGAAAAATGCCGCGAATCTGATCTCGAATTCATCAACCTCAAATGGATGGCGCGGAACATCAATCCTCTCAATAACTTTCTTTCACTTTTTAAACTCATTCAACTCTTTCGACGATTGAAACCTCAAGCCGTCCACCTTAACAGCACGATGATGGGCGTCATCGGATCTTTGGCCGCGCGATTGACGTCCGTGCCTCAAACAATCTACGTCGCGCACGGTTGGGTTTTTAATGAGAAACTTCCTTCATGGAAAAAAAGTTTCTATATCACAATCGAAAAACTTTCAACGCGCTGGAAGAATGTGATCATCTGCATTAATCCGCAAGAAGAACTTCAGGCAAAATCACTGAACTTCAAACCTCGCGACAAATTCATAACCATCCCAAACGGAATCGACGTTGATAAATTTGAAAAAGAGTTGATGAGCAAAGCGGAAGCAATCGAAGCCCTCTATCCCCTGCCCCTTTCCCCCACCATGCAAGGGAAAGGGGTTCTCCGAAAGCCCCTCTCTTGCTTTTGTGGGAGAGGGGTTGGGGGTGAGGGCGTAGCGATGGAAGAAAGAATGAGAGTCGGAACAGTCGCTAACGCCTACCCCGCAAAAAATTTAATTTCATATTTGGACGTCTGTTCCGCGGTTCACGAAAAAAATCATGAAATTAAATTCATAATCATCGGCGACGGTCCGCAGATGAGCGAGCTCCGACAGAAACATGCCGCGCTCAAACAAGAGTCGTACGTTTTTCTTGCCGGAAGACGAATGGACGCGCCAAAACTTTATCGCGCATTCGACATTTTTGTTTTACCTTCAACCAAAGAAGGCATGTCGATTACCGTCTTGGAAGCGATGGCAGCTAAAGTTCCATGCGTTGCGACAGACGTCGGCGCAAATAAGTGGATGCTCGACGACGCAGGTATGGTCGTCCAGCCGAATAACAATAACGCATTGGCAGAAGCTATCTTAAAACTTTCCAATGACTGCAGTCTGCACACTTCGCTCGCCGCAAAAGCTTACGAGCGGGTGAAACAGCGATTTGGTTGGGAGAGAGTTGTAGTGAAAATTTTAGAAGTTATTAAGCCTAACTCACTCTAGCTCTCTCTTACCCAAGAGAGAGAACCTCATCATCCTCGTGTTATTGAGTTTCGGGACGTCAGAACCCTCTCTTGGGTAAGAGAGGGCAGGGTGAGTTAGGCTTGATTGCAGTATGAGTTAGGCTATACAAACTTATTTCCTCGGCCCCTGTCCTGCAGTGACCGTCTGCGTATTTGTTGCGACATTTGTTGGGCCGGACACGATCGTCTGACCCGGTTGTATTGTGACCGGCGCGGCGCTCGAAGTCGCCATTTTTATCGAGTCTTCTATTGTTTGCGCACGACCGTCTATCAAGGCTTGAAGTTGATTTTGCGACTGCGGATCAAGCCTGATGACTGCACCTAAAATCATATTTCTTTCATCCATCAATCCTTGATGCTCCATGGTTTGTGCGACCTGAATATAAACTGCGGCGGGCGCCGAAGGAACCGTCGGCAGGATCGGAATCAAAGATCTTAATCCATCCTTGTCGCCTTTCAAATCATAAGCCTGCGCAATAACCAAAGCCTCTTGCGCGCTTCCAACAACGTGAGGACGCGAAACCGTCATCGCTTTAATGATATATTCTGCACCGCTTTGTTTATCGTTCGTGTCAAACCAATAACTGATGCCGACATACCACCAACCATCTCCGACCTCAGGATCAAAATTCGCAGCTTCGAGATACTGATCCAGAGCTTCTTTTGGCTTGCCGAGTTGCGCGAGAAGACGACCATAGCCAAAATACAATTGTTGACGCTTTGGACTTTCTTTAATAGCTGCCTGAAATTGCGCGGCTGCGTCTTGTAAAAGGCTTACATCTTTGGCCGCTTGTCCGACAGATTGCAATAAGCTTGCATAAACAAATCTTGGATGCGCGTTTACTCCATGGGTAACCAAGTGTCTTTCGGTAACATCCCGAGTGAGCTGCAACATCTCTTTCCACTTCGGCCATTTAACCAAATCTCCGCCATCTGCCATAGCTATCAAGTTTCGTGAATGCAAAAAAGTCTGCTCATCAAGATACGGCGTTTGAATCGCTGCCGCGGCTTTGGCATAACTCAACATACCTTCCAAGTTACCTGATGCGTAAGCGTTATTAGACTTGATCGTCAGATAAGAAGCGTAAAACGGCATGATGGACGTCAAATAAACAACTAGAAAAAATCCTACCTGCACAACCCCAAAAGTCACCCACGGCATCGGCCGAGTCTTAACTGACTTCGGTACTTGGTCCTGGGTACTTGGTCCTGGTTTATTGGTTATTAGTCCTTGGTTATTGGCGCTTGGTACTTGGTTATTAAATTCAGGATAGTTGATACAAATCACAAAAGCATAAAGCAGGTAGCTCATGCTAAACGCCGCCGGATGGTCGAAGACGAAAATATTTTGTAAAAAATATCCTGCCGGCAGGCCGATCAAAATCGCAGTCGTCGACATATCACTGTAACCTTTACGGCGAGCACGTATAACCGTCAAATAGAGCGCAATCCAAACCGCCATGAAAGTCACAAAGCCGACAACTCCTGTCATGGAAACGACGTCGAATACGGTGTTATGCGCTCGGTCAAACCAAGTTTCCGCATAACCGGCTCGAAGCGACTGCGGATTATAGTCACGATTGAAAAGGATATGAAAATCATCCAAACCCCAACCTGTTATCGGACGCTCCAAAAATCCCTGCCACGCGATATTCCAAGCGATGAAACGTCCTGCCGTTCCAGTCTGAAGAGAAAAGATACGGCTGGCGGTCGGAAAGCTGCGCTCAAACGCAGTGAAGGCTGATGTTTTAACGCCAACTGTTACGATGCCGACGTAGATAACGGCGGCGGCGATTACAGACAAAGCTACGCCCAGTCGAACTTTTTTGCTTTTATGCATTATGCCCAAAGCGATTGCCGACAGCGCGATTCCAAAAATCAAACCCATAAACGGACCGCGCGAACCGGCCGCAAACATTGACGACATCGAAAAAATGAAAGCGATAACATACCAGACACGCCAGCCGTTATTTTTTGTTTTGAACCAAAGTAACGCGATAAAGTTTAAAACAAAAAGCTGATACGCGCCCATGTAAATCGGATTGTCCAGCAATCCGCCAACGCGGCCGCCGGCAGGAAAAATCAACAGCGTTGGAAAAGGATGCTGTAAAAGCGCGACGCAAGCCATAAAAACTCCCAAAATGACTTGATAATTCAGCAGCTTGCTCCACTGCGCCCAAGTTTTGATCAAAGAGACGGCCATCGTCAGCCAAATCAAGAAATGCAATAAAGTAAATAATCCGTTCATGCGCTCCTGATTCCCCCACCAAGCGCGAACAGGGTCCACTGCAAAAATGACGGACAATAATAGTGCAATAAAATACGCGCCTATCGCCGCATACAACAAGGATTTGCGAGGACGATATTGCGGTTCGATCCAAGCCAAAATGATGTACGCCGGAAAAGTCAGTCCGATCAATATTTGAAAAGTTATCAACTTAGAAAACACGAACGGAAAAATCACGACCGGAATAAAAACAAGAGGCATTAACAATCCTCCGTAAATACCGGCATAAACAATGGCTTTTAACACTTTAATAGCAGTAGTTCTTTGCATATGGCAAATAGAATAGCAGGGATGTTTAAAAAAATGTAGAGACGCCCTCGGAGGGCGTCTCTACGAAACAAACAAACAAACAAACAAACAAACAAACACAAAACCCCGCGGCTTTTACACCGCGGGGTTTTGTTCGCCAGACCTCGAAGGGCCCAACGTTGGCCCCAGACAAAATCCGGGACCATAGCTTCTAACTTATCAACTCACTACTTCCTTTCCCTTGTTTGACGGGGGAAAGGTGTCCCGCAATATGGTTAATCGAGGGACGGATAGAGGGCGGATGGTTAGTTGCTCAATGCAGAGCTCTCTGTCAGGTTTTCAACGAGGTAATCGCTGAACCAGTCAAAAGAGGTCTGTGTGGCGGAAGAATGATTTTCTTCCGAGTTGTCGGACCAGACGAATGAACCAACCTTGTCGTTGGTACCATCCACTCCTCCGGATGCTGCGCCCGTATCCAATGACCAGACAGCTGCATTTGATACAAACGCAAATGCATTCGTATCAGAAATAGCATCGCTGACATCCAGGTAAGCGCGAGCCACTGTGGCCGCTGCCGGATCCTGGTACATGGACACGCTGACGCTGTTACCGGTGTTGACAGCCGAACCAACCGTTGCGCGCAACGAGTAAATGTTACCCGAGCCCGAGATTGATTCTTCGTTGGTGAAGGACACGACAACCTTTAAGGTCGAAGTGAGATCATCAACTGTGTTGGCTTTCAAATTTGTACCGGCTTCTGCATCGACGATGGCATAATCTGCCGTCGGCATGTCAACAGAGCCCTTCTGCAAGCGGAAGTTGGCCAAGGTGGAGCTGGCAGACTTGGAGACGGTAAACACCATCTGTTTCAAGCTAACATTTCCGCCGTTGGCTTTGGCGCCGATCTGTACGCGGTACAAATCTTGCGTTTGACCCTTGCTGAAGACCGTGTTGCTAAGCGGCAAGCGCGTAACAACCGGGGTTGCTTTGCGGATAACCATCGGGTTGGCGTTCAAAGCGCCGCTGGTGAAGTAAACACGTTCACCTGATGAAGCACCCGTTGTACGGACGTTCAACTTGCTGGCGTAGTTAGCATCCCATTGACCCGATTGTACATTGGTTGTGATGCCCAAGTACGGAGCGTGACCCGTGCGGGTAACACCCGTTGTGGCACCGTGTGCAGTGGATGAGCTTACGACATCTGAGAGTTTACCCCAGACTTCGAAGTTCACATCGCTGCCCTTAGGAACAGTGATCGTGTTGCCGGTAAGGTCAACATCCGTAGCGCCAGTAGCGCCGGCGGACAATGTAGCTGCACCTTTAACGGCGCCGCCCATGGCGATTGCAACCTGTTGGAAGTTGGCATTGTCGCCACCGCCGACGTTTGCAACGCGGACCTTATCGATCGTCATGTCTTCGTAAGTAGCGTGTGCCTTATAACGGGCAAACGGAACCCAAGTATCACCTGTCGAGTTACCGACAACGATTGTCGAAGCCGGATGAGCATCAGCCGAGATGGTGATGGAACCCGAATTGACGATTGTCTGGTAAACCGGAGGATTGCCGTTACCACCAACGCCGGAGAACTGTTCGCTGGCATCCGTATCATACGTTGCCTGGGCGATTGCACCGCCGGTCATGGTGAGTGTATTGGAATCCTCATCCTGAGCTGTAATCGAAGTCGCACCGGAATCCGTCAAACCAACAGCGATTTTGTCGGAGTGGGTTGAGGAAGCGGTCGAAGCAAAGGTGGCCTTGACCGTGAGGGTCTTGGTCGTGCCTTTCGGGATCAACAAATTCATGTTGCTGATCGGAGATTCGCCGGTCGTGGTGTCAGGAGTGCGGGCCAAGCCAACCTGCGTATCGCCATCAAAGATAGCGAGCGAGGTTACGCGTTGGTCACAATCCGCATAAGCCCAAGTGGTGGCCGAAATATTAGCTGCACACTTGAGGATTACGTTGGTGACAGTCACGTCGGACTGGGAACCGGCGGTCAAAGTCAAACCGACAACCGGTTTGTTGGCAGCCTTCTTAACGACAGTGTCGGAGATCGGCGTTGAGGCCAATGCGACTGTAAGGCTGGAAGTCTTAACTGTCATTACGTTGCCGTTTGTATCAGCATTCGGCACGATCTTGGACAGATCCAAGTTCTCACCTGTGCTGACGACTTTGACGTCGCCTGCTGCGAAAGCCTGGAAGATACCGCGATAAGTCATGTCGATGAAGTTGGCATCCGTTGAGTTTGCCAAGTCAGCCACGAGGGCCAAATCCTTGGTCTCACCTGCCTTGACCACGAAGGTTTCGTTGAAAACGAAATCCTGAGTCGTGATGGAAGCGGTTGTTGAGAGCTCTTTCGGACAAACCAAAGTGTTGCCGGTGGCCAAGTCCACAATCTTGATGTTGCGGAAGAACGGAGTGGCGCAAGCGGCAGCAGAGCACAACTGGCCTGTGATGGCAGTCAAGTTCATGCGCAAGTTGCGGATTTCCAAATCGTTATCCGGTGAAGTCAAGGAGAATTTGTAGAGTTGTGTGGCCAAGCGACCCTTTGCAATGTTGGAAGAAACCGGGCCATTGAAAGCAAAGGTTAATTGACCGCCCTGGGTTGTAACTTCGGAGTAATCCGTGGTGGCTGTGTCGCCATCATAATCTGTGATGGTAACGGCAGCACCGGAATTGTAGACCGAGTCAACAGCATAGATATCCGTTGCATATTCAACATAGGTGCGAATCGTGCGAGCTGCGCGGCCAGCCACATCGGCGTGCAACGAGAAGACGCGAGTAACACCGTTTGCGATCAAGAACGGAGTATCCAAGTTAAGGGTGATGTGACCCTTTGTATCAACCGTGGCGGCTGAAGCGACCTTGGTCGTACCCTGATAGAGTGCGAAATTGGTCAAATCAGCATTATCGGCTGTACCAGCTTGGTAGAGAGTCACACGTTTGACGCTGATGTCGTTCGTGGCGGCAGTCAACTTAAAGCTGGAGATTTCAGCATCCTTGGCGCCGATGTTCGGATTGGCCGGGGTCGGACCCTTGGCAATCGAGATGGTGCCTGCGGAAGCTGTACCAACAACGAACACGTTGCCGCGAACCGGGAAGGAACCGGAAACGGTGCCTGTGCCGGAAAGGACAACTGAAGCTGCATCAGCCAATTCAAAGGCATGATTGCCGCCTGTTGCTGTCGGGGTGCTGAAGTCGGCATAAACATAATACGACTTCATGCTGTTGGCAGGGATGGTGACGTTCAACGAGTTGAACTCAACC